>Ga0224511_10002807_pt1 | contig 12042 bp, 7 predicted proteins | sample SF_May12_sed_USG_2_FD_169988 | JGI IMG/M metagenome (GOLD analysis project Ga0224511, IMG submission 169988) | Sediment microbial communities from San Francisco Bay, California, United States - SF_May12_sed_USGS_8_1 | ecosystem: Environmental > Aquatic > Marine > Sediment | place: USA... | reverse complement strand
ACAATAAAAGTAATGGAGGTCTCAACCAGAAAATGAGGGTCAAGATCACTCCACGGTTCTCAAAGATCCATCTCTCCCTCATCACTGAGAGTAGCCGAGTTCTTGGCGGGTGATGTGTAAATCGGGCTTAAGCTGACTGAACCCCAACCCTCCAGGACATCCAACGCCATGTCTTGCCGTTGTATCACGGTCATCCCTGGCGGGTTAGTGCGGTTGATGCTGGTACAACTCTCTCTTTGTAACAGTTCATGCACAAGTCAGATTTCCATGTGAAGTATCTGATCAGAACCCAAAGGATGAACTTCTTGTAGCTGTTTTTATATGAGAGGGATGATTAGGAATCCGGATTCTTACCTCAGAGCTGAGAGAACATCCTCCAGCTCATTAAGGTTTATATTGCTTTCTTCGGCTGCTAGCGCAACCTTCTGTGTCCTAGCCATAACTATCGCTGCCTCTATGTCAGCCTGCAAGGCAAATGATCAAGGTAGCAAAGACTGGTTACAGCTTCTCCCCAAGCACTTGGCATATGTAACAAAATTGCTGGAAACCGCCATCGCCACCGCTCTACACAATTACCGAATTCACATGAGGGCCAATCAGTGCTGATCAGAATATAGAATAGGAGGAATTGCCTTGCCACAAACAAAATTAAATACTACTTCACTGTGTTTGTGCATGGACACTCCACAGATTGCAGTTTTGTTTTAAATGAAGATTTATCACTCCAGTCCCATTACTCGGGGCGTACGTATGTGGCACTAGCTCATTGTGAACGACTGGTGCCGTGTATAATGTAACTGAGCATACCTGCTGTTGCTGCTGAATAGCTTTCTCATGAGCGATGAGATTTTGTTCACTTTGTTTAATCTGTTCCGCAGTGGACATGGTTTTAGCCTGCAGGTCTCTCTCGAGAGCCTGCAGCTGTGCTAGCTTGCCCTGGTATGCATCTGAATTTGTGTTCTTCTGGGCTTGGGTCTTCAGTACTAACAATCGAAGTGAAGGATTGAATGGCAATAGAAGGCCGCATGTCCTTCCCTTTCGACGGAAGAATGGATCAAGGCAATGAATATATAGATTTGTGTCCCTTGTCACAACAGAAAAATAATTTCAGTTTTTAAAAGCAATTTCTAATTTACTTACGTATGAAATAATTACTGCAGGTGATTCAAACACGGTACAAATCCTTCAATTTTGAAGACTAAGAAATCAGTATATATACGGGATCCTAAGATATCTCAAATTGAATACAGTGTGGAGAAGAAGAGTCTCCATTCACGGCCGATTTTTTGATCAGGCAGAAATTAACATAGATGTACTTACTAATCTGCTCAGTAGTGACTCTATATTGATAGTAGTTATATTCAGGTCCCCCAAACAGAAAGGAGAATTGTGGGTTGTCCTTCTGCTTTTGCTTTGTCATCTGCTCAAACTCTGGCCCATTGCGAGCGACAAACTGTGCGAGTTTGTCTATGATCTTCTTTTTCTCAGGATCTATAGTCAAACAACGAAGTGAGGAGCTCACTTATTAAAACTAAGGATATGTCTCGGTAAACAGTGTGCAAATCTCTACAAATAGTCAAGGGAAAGGAAACATCGCAGCCGACACATTAAAATGATGTTAATGAGTCACTCACAACTCAGGCCAGTCACAAGTCATTATAAATGACTGATGTGGCCAGTGGGTTTGATGCAACTAGCTGACTTACTTAGTGGCTAAGCGGTCTCGATGACCAAATTGGCTAATCCAGGACCGTATCACATAAGTATTCATGCTACTACCACAAATAGCTAATCCCTTAGTTACCGTTGTCCTAAACCTGAGTCAATGGCTGACTAACTCACAGTTGTTGACTAGCAGATTTATTCTCTGTAACTCTATTCTATATGATGACTAATCTGTAATCAACTCTGTGCTGACTATTCATAAGTGAGTTGCGCCAGTGCAATTATCATTTCTGTCTTTGTCAGTCACTGGCTGAGTTAGTCACAGACTCAGACATCCCAGGCTCAGTCTCACTCAGTCTGTGTCGTGTCAGCGTCTCATTTCACTGACCATGGCCATGGGTTCACAGTCACACTGTGTCGTGTGTGAGTGAGACCGGATCACTTACTACTGAGAATGAGTCGACTCAGAGTCAGAGAAGAGATTGACTGAGTCAGTGAGCGAGTAGTGGGTGGCAGTAGGTCGCAACCACTCTCAGAATCATTCGGACTCACCGTCACACTCACAGTCACAGTTAGACTAGAGTGCCACTGCCTAGGCTATTGACTTGAGTAATTGACTGACTCATTAGTCATTGAGTAACTGATTGAATTGATCAAAATTTTAATGGATGGTTCATTGGTTGATTCATTGGAATTGGATTAATTGAGTCGTGAGTCTGAGTGAGAGTGACTACTAGTACTACTGTCAGCGTCCCCGTGCCGAAGTCCAACCAGCTTCCAACTCCAACTCCAAGTACCAACGTGAACTTCTAAATCTAATCACTTATCACTATCAGTATCACTAGTATCAGTATGACTATGACTATGAGTATCATCTATCACTCAGTAGTCAGTATGACTATGACTATGAGTGTCACTATGACTATGAGTGACTATGAGTCATACTATGAGTATGACTATGGTATGAGTATGATCTATCGGCATCGCCATTGTTTCGTGAATATTACAATACCGTCTGGGGGTTGGGGTAGCGTCATGGTGTTAATTCTCTGTCAGAATATTGTGGATTGCGTACGAGGTCAATCAAAACTTTTCTTCAGTCTGTAAACCAAAGTCAAAGAATATCAAGTTTATACTACTAGTAGTAGTAGTAGTAGTAGTAGTATAATATATAACTAAGTGGAGATGAAATGGAAAGATGGCAGCTGCCTTGCCGCTGTATGCAACCAAATTGGTAATAATGATAGAATCAGAAGGTTCAATTTTCTGGCTATTTAAAGGCTGTAACTTAGATGGCGGCCCAAAGGCTCTACATAAAATCGCGATTTCGAGGGCTATGAGCCCTGGATATTCCCTTCTGCAGATTCATTGGCCCGGTGCAAGCACAATGATAGGCTATTCGTTGGTCTCTGACCTATATACTATATATGTCATATGACGTCTCCATGCCTTCGCGAAGGTCTCCATATGAAATCATTGGATAGCGAGAGCCTGAAGGCGAAGGAGTGAGAGCTCTTTAGAAAGAGCCAGAGGTTTCGAGAAGGCGAGAACACCTAGATGAGAGTCCAATGAAAGAAACGGCTCGAAATACGAAATCTTAAAGGTACAGTCTATATTTCCATAGTTTACATAAGTTTTATACGTCGATTCGATAGCTCGGACGCTAACCTGCTACTGCTAGTGCTAGGCTGGTCGTACTAACTTAAGTTGGTACTACTACTACTACTAGCACTAGTAGCAACTAACCTAACTGTATTCACAGCACACTCGGGACTCGCAACGAACAATTCACATCGTGATCGTCAACAAAATGAGGGATACTCAGCCGTCTTGACTCACGTCAAGTCCAGGACTCCTCCAATTCCCAGTGTTCAGACTTCACCGGGCTATATATATATATATAGTATATATTTCGATTATTTGTCAGTTAGTCACTTAGTTAGTGTTACACTTACAGTACCGGACTTGTTCTGACAGACTTTGTCTTGTGATGGGAACTAGAACTTAGATTTAGAAGTAGAAAACATTCTGCGAAATGAGTAACTCAGTAAGTGACTGATCTACACCTAACATATAGTTATACTATACTATAGAGAGGACTAGTGCTGAGAACTGTCAGTCAGTGTCAATACAATCCCGAACCAAGAGGGAGACCAAGAGTCGGTGCGAGATACCATACATACAGTATATACTACAGATACAAGACAGATAGATAGTGCGATGTGTTTCTTTCTTTGAACCAGTAGGAGATCTTACAGATTAGTTTCGACAATTTAGGTTTAAATTTTATTTGCCAGTATCGGCTAGATCATAATGATGGGTGAGAACTCGCTGCTTGGTAATATTTATTGAATGTGAATATGGTGATGAATCATCACTGATATGTAAGTCATTTGTCATTCACTTCGTATCAATTCTTAAGTAACTTGGTTGTTGAGTCCATTAGATATTCGGGTTACATTACTATCGATAATCGGCTGCTAACCCACAAAATTCCAAACACCAACCGGTCTGTGGCATAGCCTGCATAGTACATTAAATGATGAATTCTTTGATATTCAACTGGAAGCTTTTTGAAATCATACGAGCTAGCAGCTGGTCTCAATAAATTGCTTTCTTCGATTGAGGATGCTTGTTTTGTGTGTAAATGCAGGCTCAGAAGCCAATGTAGCGTGTTGCATGATAATTTTTTGTCATATTCCAGATTTTAATGCCTGTGAAAGCTAGGAGTTACGCAAAGATCTCACTCCGGTGACGCTAAAAATTCGATCGCGACAACAATGAGAGACCAAAGCTTCGGAGACATGAGGGAAACACTAGGAATGAAGTTAGCTCCGCTTTCTATTGACGTGCCAATCTCTGAGATCAGCCTGCCCATCCCCAATAGAGTTCGTTGTCAGACTCGAAGGAAAAGAAGAAGCCGTCCAGCCACTGATAGATTTCATGGTGAGTTGAACACCGTATGCATTCCATACTAAACCAAAGTAAAAGTGTAATCTTGCCAGTCCAAAGCGACTTCGGTTAACATTTATGTCAGTGAAGGTACTGATGGGTGCCTGGATATATTGGCTTTATTTCGAAACTGTTATTGCGAAATAATTTAAATCTGGATGGGTGACCAGGCCATCAGATACCTGGATGTTTGTATTGGGTTACACACCAAGGCCACTTTTGTTATTATTTTGCAGACTTGTACGAAGCTACTGGGGAGGTGCTAGGAGAGGGCTCGCATGGTGCTGTTCACTGTTTTGTAAATAAGCAAACAAAGAAAGAGTTTGCTGTGAAGGTGAGCAAACATTACCACTCTCTAATCGGAAAGTAACACTGACTCTGGATGAAAATAATGATGGTTCCCGATGCTTCATTGTGATACTCGTGCAGTCACTGACAATAGGTGAATAGGGGAATATATTGTGCAAATGGGAAGCTTATCTTAGGCGGAATTATTCCTTTCTTTTCCATTCTATAAGTCTAATGAATTTTTGCTTCAAGGACCACAATAAAACAGAGCCAACGGATCTGCCAATTGACTAGTTGGCTTGAAGCCCAATTTGCTAGCTGAGTTGGCACTCGCCTTTGCTATGCATGATTAAACAGCGATAAAAGATCAGACCATCCAGGCCACGTGACTGCACATTAACCCTGAAGAGCTTTGTAAACACTGGTTTGCATACTTGCATGAACAAACCTCAATGATTGGATAGACGTGCTGAGCATAGTCTGTGGGTTAGTAAAATGTCCTTTGTCCTGAACTGCCATTATAATCAGCCCATGGTTGAGATTGGTTGTCTAAATACACCTTGTACGCTGCTTACAATGATGCAAACCCAAACAACTTGCCATTGAATTATTCTTCATTCCTTGATTCAGTTTGCAAAGAGCTTACCTGGCCAAAAGCTCAATAATGGGTCAATAAAGTGTCCAGTCGCTTTCCCTATGAATTATTCTCAATTGAATAAATTTCCTAATCTCGTTGAAAAGCTCCCTGGTTGACTGTCCATTCATCACACACAATAGCGCTGTACAATCCGTATTAACCGGATAAGTTCTCAGTTCCCGTGTGAACCTGACTCAGCACCATCTGTCACCCTCTCCAGAGCCCTGGGCTCTGGCAAGTGTTGGTCTACCCGCACTCGTTAACCCTTGTATTTGTGATTGTAGATTTTGAGTAAATCGTTTGACTACGACCGCTCTAAAATACTCAAAGAGATAGATATCTTCCATCATTGCCAAGGCCATAAGAACATCCTTCAGCTGAATGAATATTATGAGGAGGATGAGAAGTTCTATCTTGTCTTTGATCGACTGAAGGGAGGTGTGTGCTCTGGCTTTAGTTTCATCTGCTAATGCGGCCCTCGTAGCGTAGCCGGGCAACTGTATTGTTGCATTGTTGGTTCCGGTTGGGTATTGATTTCAGCATTGAATCCCGTACCTATTTTGTGTTTTGACATTTTCAATTCATAGGTCTAGCTAACTCGATAATCTACTGGCAATCTACTGGCGTTGAGCCTGTTTATATAGGGTTGCTATCTCAGCTGCTCTCGAAGGTCTGCTTGTGAAAGATAACCACTGGCCTTTTATCAATGGCTACATCTAGGGTCGCTGAGTATTTATTATTAGGTTTGATGCAGATGTTCTAGAGTCATAACATTGCCTAATCACAGTCACGGCTATTGATACTCTTCAGATACTACCTTGGGACTCCTACCCACAATCCTTTTGCACCCTTTATTTGAACATCCATCAGTCTGGTTCCTTCTCTTATCATGATTTAACCATTAGCTATATGTTAATCCTGTGTCTTTATAGGGTCCTTGTTTGAGCACATCCAGAAGCGTCGCCACCTATCAGAGAAAGATGCCAGCGAAATCATCAGCAACCTGGCGAGCGCTCTTGATTTTCTGCATCACAAAGGTATTTTGATCCCGGCAACTGTTACTCGGCGTTGGCAAACCCGACGTTTAGGTACTACAGATCACAACAAGTATCGGCACCTAAAGATTGACTGAAGCGAGATAATCAAAACAGCTTGTTGTTGTTACAGGTATCGCTCACCGTGATCTGAAGCCGGAAAACATTCTGTGTGAAAATGAGGATCATCTGACGCCGGTCAGAATCTGCGACTTTGATCTTGGCAACGCGATCATTCTTGCGCAGGAAGCGAACTCGCCGATCACCACGCCCGAACTGATGACACCGGTGAGTGGGTCAGCATGCTGCTGCTACCCATCTGGCAGTGCGTCATTTACCCTCGAGGTATTATTTTGTTAGAAAGAGAAGCTCTTTGACTGACTAGTAGGCTACCCGTTATAAATGGTTATTATTCAGCTGGTGTGTATCATTAAGATACTGAATCTGATAGATGCATTAGCCATAAGCTTCTTAACCTACTATTGACATAAAATAAGTCCGTATTGAGGCCCAACGTTCGCTGCTCCGGTAATTATCACGGTATTTGTCACACAGGTGGGATCTGCTGAGTATATGGCTCCAGAAGTGGTCGATGCATGGGTGGGTGATGCGTCGTCCTATGACAAGAAGTGTGACCTGTGGAGTCTTGGCATCATTCTATATATTATGTTGTGCGGTTATCCACCATTCTATGCCAAGTGTGGCGATGACTGCGGCTGGGAGCGAGGGGAAGCTTGCGATCTCTGCCAGGTAAACACGACGGCGGGGCCTACAAATTGTGCTAGCTTATTTTCTGCCATGGCAAATTGTCTACAGTTTATCGAGATAGTTATGGCGGTGGCGCGTACTGACTTGTGGCTGTTTTTCCACAGGATATGCTGTTCAAGAGGATTCAGGATGGGTATTATAGCTTCCCAGAGGACGATTGGGGGCACATCTCATCTAACGCTAAGGACCTGATTAACCACTTGTTGCAGCGAGACCCAAGAAAACGTTATTCAGCTGAGAAAGTCCTGCAGCATTCATGGATTACTACTCCTCCTGCCACCTCACTGCTCTGCAGGTAAGAATCTTTATCACTATTAGTTAGTACTAAAGTGCACTGTGACCGCTCTCGCTTCCTATATGACTGGCTCATGCATGCGCCTACTGGCGTAGTCTGTCAACAGTCCTGCCTTTGTTCAGCTACTGCAGTTTGCGGTTACTGGGAACCATTGAAAGGTTGCGCAAGGTCACTTCGTGCTCTGTATTGGTTGAATGGCCACGTGGAATCAAAACAAGCCTCATCCAAAGATAAAACTATCCATTATCAGTCGGTTAGCCTGTCGGTTGGCGGGCCAGAGTTACCGATAATGCCTGGTGGAATGCACCAAGATAACGTCAATAGTCCATTCTTTTCACCACTCTTCCCTCCTCCGGTGCTAACTCTCCTCTAACTTTCCTTCTATTGTAGGAATAATAGTTCGCAGATGTTGCTGGGCACATACGCTGAGAAAGCCATGGCCATTCACCGTATTATGACAGCCAATATGCCCATCTCCGAGACAATGAGTTCGAGTTCCAACGAGAGTCCCAACGCGTTATTCTCTAACCTGTGCGATGAGTTCGGGGGAAACAGTCCCAAATTTTTTATCGGCGACATGGATATCAGCGATGATGAAGAGGAAGGGGGTATAGCGATTCCCGGACGACGTGTTCACAGCGTCGGACTGCTGAAGCTGTCGCCACCATCCAGCAAGCTTGCCGAGAGACGTAAGCTGCGTCTGCACTCTGTGAGCCTGTCACCGCAGTGCTCACCCAGCCTCTAGGCAGTGCCACCACCCACCAGAGATCGCCGACTCCCGATACGATCATTCCCAGCGGCTGCTCGTCTGCTCGATGGCTGTGATACTCTAAGCTCAAGTCAGGGGGAGCCAGTAAAATCTCAAAATGCATTAACACTTACGTGTAACATGTAGTATTATTTTTCATTATGATCTCCACTGAACCTAACTCTATCCGTGCCTTGACACTACCGACTGCGTATTGTACTGGTAACGTCAGCGAAATGTGCATCAACAGACCAACAACCTACACACGCTCTAGTCAGCCGGTCGCTCGATGTACCTCTACGATACCAGTCAGCGCTGCATCCATCGATGCAACTACAATTCAGTTTCCCAGACAGTTTGTGCAATTCGGCAATCACAAGTTAAATGCTTACAACAGCGCCAACTAGACAACCCAAAGACCACATCCAGCCTCGCTCAATTTAAACCGATATAGGCGCTTAAAACCGCAAGAAATACAAAAAAATGTATCATCTACAGTTCAATTACTTCTGGAACTGGTTTGGTTTTATAGGTGGCCACACCTCAGGTGCTTACAGGAGTTGGACAGTTTTCTCATGTCATCTGAGAATGTTTTGTCATCTTATGGAATGAACAGTTTGTTACTGCAGTGCCAGTAAATGCTAATTGTGCTCAGGTTGAGCATTTTTAACTTTTTCAAGATGAACTTACGTTTGATATCTTGGTTCCAAATAAAAAAATCGAAAACCCCAACTTAATGCTAGAGTTAGATCACATACGCCGTAACACGTACGTTCTGTCATGATCACTCATGTGTCTGGTATTTCACAGTAGTCCCATGCCAAGATAATGACAGGGTGAAGGGCACTTACAATTCATGTAACAATGAAATGATTCCCGGTGGTGCCAGCTCCATTATTGTTCAGAAGACTGGATTGAAATTTGTTGACATCACCACTTGTGAACTGCATTTGTTGACCTGGTCTGTGGGATTTCAGCCATACTTACATGTAATTAGTTTTGCAGGATAACCACTGGGTTTCAGGTCCGGTTTGTTTTGTCAGTCAGAATTAATCAGATCGGGCCACCGAAATAAGGATGAATGTATAAATTATCTCTAGATGCACTACATGTAGTTGGTATATACCAGCATTCTGGCACTGATTCAAGCGTAAACCGCAACAGGCCCCTAGATGCACTGTTAGTGGCTGGGTCAAAAACAAAATAACCAGCTCAGTTCAGGCAATCAGATTTATTAGAACAAAATATGTGCCAAAACAAAGCAGTATAGAAAGTTAGAGCTAGTCACCCTATAAATCATTGCAACTAGTGAGCAATAGTAAAATTTTTCAGTGAAAAGGTAATGCTTTCACTAGCCGGATCATGTTTGCTTGTCAAAACAACACACTATTTGGCAAAATCATATCCGGCGCTGCAAAGGGCTGCACTCCGTAATGAATGTGTGTGTGACTAGTGACTACGATATCTGTCGAGATTCGTTATTTATTGAGATGGAAGGGGTGATAGGGTGGACATAGTTTACTGAATACTGGTATTTCCATCTAGGTGATTACAGTAGGTTGGGTGCGGCCAGTGAATTCTTGCAGCTTCGAAAGCTTCAGAGCGATATTGATCAGTGGCGCCAGCATCTCCTGCAAAGAGAATGTTACATCCCAAAACACTAGAATGGCACAGCACGAGAACCAACCCTCCTTGGGAGAGCCGAACTGGGTTTACGCAAATTCCTCTGATCTAGCTTTGGAGTATCAACAATGCATCTTGTCATATAAACATCAAACTGGTAGTCCCGGTAGGTAGTCCGATGGATCTTAAACAAAACACCTATCCAAAAGGCCTAATGCACATGGTTGAATGAACGGACTGCAGGCTAGGCATTGTTTGCATTAGACCGCAAGTTTAGTGAGCATAGCCATTGTGCCTATTCAGGATCGCAGTAAACACGCTAGGAGAGCCAATCAGCAATCAGGTCAGCCGAGATAAACAGCTTTGTTATCGGCCCCAGAGTCTGGGCCCCAGTGGTAAACAACGCTACTCTGAATAATGACATCATGTCTATAACTAGATATGGTCAAGTATTACTTTTCTATTTGCATGGGAGCGTGTTTTGCAATATGGCAGAATAACAGACCTAATTGCCATTGCAAAATATCCTGAATATCACACTCCTATACAATGTCATAGATACAGCATAAAGGTTTTACGCAAGTGTCACATCTGTGACCTAGTCTCATACCTTTGATCTGACACAAAGAAAAATGTAATCTTTTAGAGGCTATATAGAAGCCTAATGCAATAGCCCATTTTGCAATCATGGGGGGGGAGAATGATCGCTCGCTGACTGCACGTCTTCCTAGGGTTACCGGAACAGATCAGCCAGGCTCAGCAAACTACAAGATGCCTACTCCTGACTACAAACAGGAGATAATGTAAGGAAGACGGTATGGTCAAGGGGCAGCGAGAGCGTAAGACAAGCCCATGAGACACCTAGTGAGCGCCTCACAGTCTCAAATTTATTGAACAGAGTGGGTCAAATCCACCCAGAGAAAACACAAACTTGCAGAATAACAGAGCGTACATAATAGGAAGTTATGATGCCATTCACGGCTACATCACTAACAAATCAGCGTAATTGTCTTCCCAAAATGCACAGCTTGTCGACATCTACTGTGCTTTTGTGATGAGGACAATGCTGGGCGCCAGGCTGACTATTCAACAAAACAGGCCTAGCTTTATCGCAGCTAGGTTTTCTGGAAGCTGACTGCGGATACGATGATGACTCACTAGTAATTTTGGAGCGATTCCTGCAATATCAGTGTTGAATCATCTCATTGTGCAGGGCAGTAAAATGCATCGGTTTGGGTCTACCTTATAGTCTGTGTCTTTCAGCCTAGATGGCGAGTCCCTAACATTGAGCGAAGGACACATTTGATCACATGACCCAAACAGCCGCTTACAAATTACTCCCTATTATCCCTGAAACAGCCTACAGAATTATATAATATCGGTCCAATAATTGATGGTCTATAAAAGTGGGCAGTAAATACTTGGCCAGTCTCCAGCTAGCCTATTCTATAGAGCGCAATCATGTAACATAGACATGATGGCTAACCTCCAAAACACTTACTCCACACAAGCATGAAATTACTCATGAAACAGTGATTGTACGTTTTATCTATCTAGCACATCATTATCAGTAATAACCTTTCAATAATCGCGTTCAAATATTTTTTTATCAGGTGTGCAATGCGGCTCAAATCATATCGAATGCAAAGATTACTTTGGTGATGCAGAACATAGGATAGGCTTGCTATGGTGCAAAACATTCATTGCTGGAATAACAAGGTTAATTTAGTGCATCTGCCTAGGTATCATCTGAAACCATGCACATTGAATACGTGTATACATGTATTCGCCATCCTGTATGAACGGAAGCCTTAAAAAAACATGTCAAGCTTCCCCTGGTCGCCTATAAATTGAATGCTTAAGAAAAGGGGATACGTCTGAATGTTAGTATCGTGAGAAATTGGCCAGCTATTAAGATTGACTGCCTGGTCGCCATAGGAAGTATTATAGATAGCCAAGCTCCAGCTGTACAAATTACGAGCTTCAGGCTTAGGAGAGCCAGTAAACAGGATGACCAGGTGACGGGGGGGGG
>Ga0224511_10002806_pt1 | contig 12042 bp, 9 predicted proteins | sample SF_May12_sed_USG_2_FD_169988 | JGI IMG/M metagenome (GOLD analysis project Ga0224511, IMG submission 169988) | Sediment microbial communities from San Francisco Bay, California, United States - SF_May12_sed_USGS_8_1 | ecosystem: Environmental > Aquatic > Marine > Sediment | place: USA... | reverse complement strand
ACGTGCATCGATTTTTATGAGCAATTGAAACGAAACTATGAAATGTACGCGCTGAAATTTTAATGTGAGCGTATCTTACCCCTTTACTTAAAAATTTAACGCGTAAATGTACGCTCAGAAATCCCAACTAGCGCGTAAATGCCCGTTTTCAGGGGGTAAATCACCCCCTTACGCGCCTTATCTGGACTAATGCAGGAAAACAGTGCTGACCATTGAATTTGGAGGACTATTGCACAGCGTACCGAGGAATCGTAATTTCTACGTGGCTTCGATACTTTGTGTTCCCAATAGTCCTAATGCCATGTCCTATCGTGTGCGCGTTGGTAGAGATTGGGCGGATTTGACACAGACAGAAGTGGTGAGCTATTTTCAGCTGAGAAAGTGATGATACCGATATAGGCTGCTACAACTCACAGCCAAACAATGCTCTTGGAAGGACCGTCGTCTGGTAAATCTTTAATAGTGTCGAAGGGTGTACGCCATCAGGGCCCGACACAACGTTGGTAAGTCCTAAGTACTGACCTCGTATGGATTGTTTGACGTGGTCAACGTTGTACGGGTAGGTTCCTATAGATGATTGGATGGTGCCAAGATGTTTGTATGAGGAAACCTCGGAGATCGTTACGTTTGCATAAGTTACTTGAGGTACATTTTGTTTGTAACCCCTGCGATCGAGGATAACAGTTGCACACTTATCGGCGTTGTAGTGATATCGTCAGCGGCTCGAGTACTGGACACAGACATCCGCGAGTTCTTGAAGACCGTGTCTCGAAGTTGACAGCAGTACAATGTCATCAGCTTATGCAGGGGCGTTTAGTGAGATATTGCCTCCCTTGAGACCGTGAGGCGATTCCTTCAATTGGTTGAGAAGATCGTTAACGAACACGGTGTAGAAGAACGGGGCACAGACGCTGCCTTGGCGAGTTTCTTGCTGTATGTTGAAGGGATCTGAGAGCCGACCATTGATGAGGGATCTGCTTGATACGTCGCAGAAAGAGTCGTTTATGAGCCTAAGGAGTGTTCCCTTGATACCCAATCTGTTCAGTTTGTAGAGAAGACCTCCAATCCAGACTGTATAAATCGCAGCGCGGGCATCCAGAAAACAAGCATGCGGTGGCGTACCACGCTCTACGAGGTAGTCCCGAGCTTCTTGAAGGAGAAATGAGACCATTTGACATCTCTTGCCCACCTGGACACCATGTTGTAGTGGGTTAAGCTGTGTTCGGAAATTGCACGAGTTGATCCGGGACAGTATGATTCTTTCGAGCACCTTTGATATAACTGGGAGTAAGGATATTGCTCGATAGTTGCTAGGGTTGGAGAAGCTTTTCCCTTTGCCTTTGTGGAGTGTCACAGTCAGTGGTAATTTGAAGGCCTTTGGGAGGCGTTGAAATTTGAATATCGAGTTGAAGAGGTTGACGAAGACTTGTATAACAATAGGACCACCGTATTTGATGTGTTCGTAAACAACGTTGTCAGAAGAACTGCTCTTGTTGTTTGGTAGAGATGTGACAACTTTGTTCAGCTCCTCAAATGTCCTTTCAGTGACGGGTGTTGTTGGCTCATCAGAAGCAATGTCATCTGCGACATTCGATGTAATTTCGTCTCGAAAGGGGTCGTCAAAGCTAGGGTTTTCCGATGGCGTGTACATCTGTTCAAAGAATTTGCGCCATCCAGCGATGATACCGGAAGGTGTATTTTGAACAACGCCTTCGAATAATATGTCAGAGCCTTGGGACTTCTTTCGTGGTTATCTTGAATTAACGGTTTTCCAGAAGGCCTTTTGGTCGGATTCCGAGAGAGCATCCAATCGGTCCGCCTTTTCGAGCTCAAACTTCGTCGCTGCATTACGAAGAAGCTTTCGAAATGTCCGTTTCTTACAAGGGAACAACATTTCCTTTGTGATATAAAACATGTTTTATTGAATAAAAATCTTTGCTCCTGTACAAGTGCATAATATTGTTTAAATATTGAATCTAGAAAAAAAAGCCGTAAGTTTTTGTGAATATTCTTGAAACAGATTAGTGTTGCATATCAATATCAGTGGCGGGTCCAGGGTTTGACCTAGGTGTGGGGAGGGGATGGCGTGGGCTTTGTCAACCGGGGTGTGGGGGTGGTAGAAAATATCATTGAAAGTGTTGACGTTTGAAGTAAAAGTCATATTTTAGCATTGTTTAGTTTTGGCCTTATTTCTTAGACTAATAAAATTATGCTTAATAAGCGAAGCGAGCGAAAAACAAACAAAGAAAAAAAAATAACGTTTGAAACACCTGGATCCGCTAGTGGATATACTAGATCAGACAGAGTTTGAGTTACAACCTGATAGTAACATGAGTGCATCTGGCTTCAGTCTAATAATAAAATCTGATTCGTTGTATATTTTTACGAGGGTCATTCTAGACTGCGGCAGCAACGCATACATGTTGAACCTTAGTTTCTGATATTAAACATGTGAAATATCAATCAAAATCTTAGCAGTTACTCTTGATATTGAATTATTTTGATGTGATGGTTGATCATCACACATAACTTCTAATCAGTGTTGGTATCTTCCCACTAGATCCTACAAACAAACTGAGGAGTTCGACTCCATACACACTGTTGACACAGTATTTCTTCACACGTTTCACACTCAATCTTAATCGTGATTGATCACCTCCATTTGAACACTTTGATCTTATTCTTCGCAGGATCCCATATGAGAAGGGTTTTGGTGACTGGACAGACAGACGCCAGGTACATGAACCGCCAATGTTCTCTTGTCTGCTTCAAAATGACTGATGTCTTCTCACTCTTGATATCAGCAAGTATCAGTTTTTTTCCTTCACTAAACAAACACAGAATGCTTTCCCCAACACCTACAACATGCTTAATTGTGATGTCCCCTTCTGTGTATGGCATGCTGATATAGCGTAGTGTGCTTCCATCCAGAGACACCTCGAGTACCTCACTCCTCTATTGTTGAGTGACGTAAATCTTGGGCTCATTTTCTTTACTAATGGTTATTGAGTACAAACAAAGATAGTCATGCATCCGTGAATACCGATCCCACCATTCAGGCAGGTCACACACCACGTGTCTGTCTCCCGTCAGTGTCACTATACTGACAAACGCCCGGTCAGCTGTCACGTGCCCAGTGACAACAAAGAGAACATCTTTATAACTTGTAATACACATGAACCGACTGTCGATGTTGATTGCGTGTTCTCGTTGAAGCTGATTGTCCTTCACAGACACAATCACGATCGTGTTACTCCATCCACACATGACGGCGACCTTCTCTCCGGGTATGAGGCACACGTGGCCTGGTTCTTCATCATGATGGAGGTCCAGGTGGGCGGCTGGCTTCATTTCTGTTGTATCGTACAATGTCAGCCTAGGTGGAGTGGTTGACCCCAGTAAAAACAAACCAGGTCCAACCAAGCACATGCAACTGAACTCAAGAGTCTTGTCTTTGATTGTATGTTTACGTTTGAATGATGCTTCTCTCAATTCCAAACCTGAAATAAACATACTAATATTATTAAATAATTTATACACATTATAATTATGATTTTATTCGTTATTTATTTTATAAAAACAATACATTTGCTGTCAATATACCACTTACAAAAGTTATAAGAATATACACAAAGTTACATTTGTTTCAACAGTAAATATTGTAGTTCCGTAACTCCTTGATGAAACAACACAGAAAGCTGGGAATGTATTTACATACATGTAGTATTTTGTGGACACATTTTAAAGTTAATATTTTGGGCATTAGTGTTTTCTAAAAGACAGCATTTTATAATTAGCTTGTTTATTATTGCATACTTGACATAAGCTGCGTTAATAATTTTGTATGAATTCTGAATTTTGATGACACAAAGTTATGACAGTATTAGTAATAATAATACGACGTTAAGTAAATTTTGATGTTTCCAGTTCGGATAATGTGTAAATACAGTTTCTGTAATCTTCAGCTCCTTTATGTTCAGTTTTTACTACTGTGGGGATTATTACCTGTTGTATTTCGGAGAAAATCTAAGGCATCAATGTGCAGCATCGCTCTGTCTGTATACCGCTGAAAGTAGTCTCCCTTTGATTGGATCAGCACATCGTTCAGGTCGCCATGACAACATAGTAAATATGTTTTATGATTCAGGTCCTGGAATTCTAAGACCTTTCTAAAAACAACAAGATAAGTTGGTGGTGACCTGTCTGTCACCAGCAATAGGGTTTTCGTTGTCAACTCAACGGAACTGTGTAAATACTCGTCATTACAAGTGTCAATGCTGAACGGGTCTGACGCCTCCTCGTGTTCGGAGATGGTGAAGATGTCATAGCGGTCAAGGAACTGACACAGGTCGTCTGCTAGAGTCTGGTCTTCGGCACAGTGGAACATGAGGACCACTTCTGGACGCTCTGAAAATTGGAATACATGTACTTTGAATTATAAAAAATAGTTATTCTTTAAAATATTTACTCTACATTAATTATGTGTCAGATTATTAACTCTATATCAGCACAAAAAGTATTGTCAGTACAGTAAAGTGGTTAAAAGTTAAAACTGCTTAAAATATTTCCTGGTTACTAAATAATAAATTAAATAAACGAAGAAAATGATCTATATATAAAATAACTAGCAACGTACTTTCCTTCTTGTGTCTTAATTTTGACCACAATTTTCCCATGGTTTATCACATCTGAAAAGAAATAAAATAGTAAACTTCATAAGTTTGCCATTATTTAGCAAACCTGGCACGTGTATAAAAAGTATTTTATTGTTTTGCTAAAATATTTTTAAGAAAAAATTAGAAGTGTGTATCTATTGTGAAATAGATACATATAAACTTACTAGTATTTGGTTGTAATCAAGAAAAGTATATGAATTGCATAAGTGTAATAAAGTTTGTGCTAGTGTACAACATAAGAAAAAAACAACAATAAAACAAAACTGTTATTAGCAGATAAAATAAGTTTTCCTAATGTCTTAATATTCAAGCACTGTGACCGGAGTCGATCGATCGCTACATTAACTAGCCGCTCGTTTAAAGATGTTAGGTCCGTATCTTTATTGGATTGTATGTATTAATTATAATAAATAGCCGACCACACCACATATCACTAGCTGATCTTGCTGGCGGACACACCCGGCGCCCCCCCCCTAACTGCCGCGGACCTATGATTTTTTATGCCCCTAAACGCTCAATAGTACAGAGGTTAAAATAGATAAACATGCTCACACTTGATTAAATATTTCAACCTGTGGTTTGCTTAAAAATGATTGCGCGCTGTGGTGGCGGGATATCGAAAGAATTATAATCTAAAGCGGAAAAGAACGTATACTTGTATACGGGAAATACTATTTTAAATCAACGAGTGCACAAGGGGGTATTGCTTTTGTTTAGCACTCGGGCTTAGTCAATTCGGCGTCGGGTAATACAGATAGTTAGTTTCTGTTTAATAGTGGCCCATGTTGCAAAATACTGGAGCGCACACCACACAGGACAAACCAGGTTCTTTAAAGTGCCCAGTATAAAGCACTGATACACGGGAGCATTTTGCCTGGGAAGAACCAGTACATATCTCCTTTTACGAGTGCACAGCTTGCAACATGTTTAAATACCCTTGACCGGCTGGACCCTGTTACGCAAGAGCGGATTAAACAATCCCTCCATCCGAGATGGCGAATTTATATAGAATATATAGGGATGACCTAGATCTATGCTCCCGGCCTTGACTACTCAAGATATCTAATATTTGTAATTACATACGCTTTTCCAACTTTCATGGAATTTTCTAACACCAATTGTCTTGTTTATTCACTTCCACGAAAGCTGTAAACAATTCATGTTTGAGATGCAGTTTTATGCCAATACAATTTCTTAAAATATTTCTTGTTTAACTACCATCATCAAGCAGACTATGAGCATATATTCTTACGTGTGCAAATATGTGATAAGCTACATTAAAACGTAGGTCGAGGTTTGTTTATCAGCAGAATACACTGAACAACTTTTCTAATTGGTCACTTAATATAAAATGGAATATTTTTCGTATGAAAAAACTGATGAATAACAAAAAAGCCCAAAGGGCCCTGGGTCGCTCACCTAAGGAAAAGGTCAAAGGTCACAGTGGAGTCATTTACAGAGGACCACTAATGTGGTACATTAAATATCAAGGCTCTAGTAGATTTTTACAAACAGATTTATAAATCAATGTAAAATTGTGACCCCCGGGGCAAGGTGTGTTTTGACCCAAGGGGGCATAATTTGTACAATTTTAGTAGAGGACCTCTAGATAATGTTTTATGTCAAATACGAAAGTTCTGGGCCTTTTAGTTTCAGTCAAGATTTTTGGAAATTGCATTTTTAAAACCTATTTTTTCACCCCGTGACCTATTAATGCAACTAATCATAACCATTTGAACAATTTTGGTAGGGGACCACCCAGGAGTCATTCCTATACACCTTTTCAGTTATTCAGAAGTGTTATTTCCCTTTGACAGGAAGTGCCTCTAACGACGTAGGAAACTAAAAACCCGGGACCCGGGATCGGCCAGATCATGATAGAAATGCGATTACTGATAATATCAGTTTCTTGTCTCTGACTATGAATACTTGCGAATTGCGACGCAATATGTATTGTTATTGCTTGTCTAAAACACTTGCTACAGAGAATTGTTATAATATGCATTGTTTATAACATTGCATTAACATATAAAATGAAAAACCGATATTATCAGTAATCGCATTTCTATCATGATCTGGCCAATCCCGGGTCCCGGGTTTTTAGTATCCTACGTCGTTAGAGGCACTTCCTGTCAAAGGGAAATAACACTTCTGAATAATTGAAAAAGTGTATTGAGTTCGGTCAAATTCCCATAAGCGGTTCAAGAGAAGAAGTCGTTTAAAGTTATCCTTATATAATTCAATGTAAAATTGTGACCCCCAGGGCGGTGTCAATTTTGCCCCAGGGGCAATATTTAAACAACTTTAGTAGATGACCTCTAGATGATGCTATATACCAAATATGAAAGCTCTGGGCCTTGTAGTTTCAGACAAGAAGATTTTTTGAAAATTGCCTTTTGAAAACCTATTGTTTGACCCCGTGACCTACAGATGCAACCAATCAGAACCATTAGACCAATTTTGGTAGGGGACCACCCAGGGACCATTCCTGTTGAGTTTGGTAAAATTCCCATTTGCGGTTCAAGAGAAGAAGTCGTTTGAACTTTTCCATACATAATTCAATGTAAAATTGTGACCCCCAGGGCGGGGTCAATTTTGACCCCAGGGTCATACTTTGAACAACTTTGATAGAGGGCCTCTAGATAATGCTATATACCAAATATGAAAGCCCTGGACCTTCAAAATCCAATGAGTGGTTTCAGAGGAGAAGTTGTTTCAAGAAATTGTTGACGCACGGACGTCCAGACGATGGACGACGGACAATGGGCCATCACAAAAGCTTAACGTGAGCACTTTGTGCTCAAATGAGCTAAAAACGTGTCGAATATTGTAGCATAGTTTATTATGAGTATGTTGGTATACGTTTCGATCAATGAATGCTACGTATCAACGTGTTTTAACGTCGATATTTGACGTAACCTACGAACACTGATTCAATTTTTCATACTTTTTATTGTGCACACAGAATTAAGTTAGGTTTGCTAAATATGAAAGTTAGTATAAGGCTGACAAAATAAATGACTTAAATAATCACGTATGATTAAAACGTACATAATGTAAACGACGTTTTGCAATCTAAATCAACGGTTTACTGGTTATTTTGTTATATTCAGAATTTGACTGGAAGTGTTGATGTTTGGCCTTTCAAGGGGTAATTTGTTTAAGAAAAACAAATATCGAACTATTTTCTCGTTTAATGAGACGCATGCAGTTGAATGATGTACGTAGAAAGCTCTTTTGAGTTTCACAAATCTTGCTTTTACTTTATACTTTCCTGATTTTAGATGTGCTATTTCTGTTTAATATATTTGTTTGTCAGAACAATAAGTCCGATTTGAAATTTCATTTATATCCGCTGTATTCATACCAATGAGGTGACCAATGGGCCATAGATCAGCGACTTCCGGTCTGATCAAAATAGAAAAAAAATGATTGTAAGAAATTGATAGCAGGTACATTCTTTTCGTTCATTTTACTTGTTTTATAGATTTGATAAATGAAATGAATGTTTGGTTGTTTTTATTCTTTAAGATAATAAGAAATAGATACTATTTTGAAAGTATTTTTCGCGATCCTTTCGTCGTTAAAATTGTATTTTTTAATTTTTAAAAGTTCTGTTTCTTAACAAAAATTTACATAAAATAAAATGTTTTTTATGCAACAATATACACTGTAGAACCTTAAAAAACAATTTTTTATCATCTGAATATTTCAATGATGATGTCAAACCGAAAATGTAGACATCAGTAACAACTGCACAACACTACGTGAAAGTAAACTGGCTAATTTTACCGGATTTCGGTACGAACATACGTCCGTATAAAACGCTGAAAATTTCGACGACATTGGTTGTACAGATGTCGAGATAACAGCAAAATAAAAGTGACCAATTAGAATAGTTGTTGAGTGTAGTTTGAATGATTTTGATATAATATCAATGCATTGGTGATAACGAATTACGTCTATATGAGAGGGTGACAGCTTTTGGTAAGCAGGATACCGAGGGGGTAGTTGACTTAGCAAAGGGTCGGTTCAAAGTACGGATATATCTTGGGGTGTTTTTTTTTCGTACACATACCTCAGAATTTACTTTTAAAAGTTTTTAAACAAAAACATAAAAAATAATGTTAAGTCAAATAAATCCATTTTTGTCACGCGTTGTTTTCGCTCGCACGTATTTTGTCATTTTATTGCACATGGCAAAGTTGACAAAGTCCACGACCCGCGTAAGGTCAAATTCTGTATCAGCCACTGAAACATGCATTGTTGGAAAATTGGAAAAATATTAAGCTAACAAAAACGTATATAGAAACGTTTGAATCCACCATCTCCGGTCGTGAAAATATTTTCATTTTCACAACATTTGGCGAGCATGGTTCCACATATAAAGCGTCACCCAGGGAGAACATCTGTGCGACAAGTGAACGTCTGTGAAAGGATGTCAGTGACGCGTTCGAGGAAGAGGAAAAGTATCCTTAAAGGCCCTACGACAGCACATCCAAACGGCCTAGAAAGAACGCGATGCTTTTAACAAGTGCGTGAAGAGAGCCTACAGTAATGACATATATGTGCTTTCAAACCTATTAACTTCTTGCATTAACGAAGGACGTTTTAGAGTAAAACATCAATAGTTTGTCAAAGACAGACAGTTTTGGTTCAAAGTGAAATTGAAAGAGAAAGTAAGACTTAAACAATGGAGGTCTTTTTAACCAAATCTGGACAAATATTCTATACGGCTCAGTGTGAAAGATATAATCTTATAGTATATTTAGAGTTATGCTCGACAGCGTAAAATCTATTGTTAAGGCTAATTAATAACTAATTATAAATTGTTTTATGTTTTATGACAAGAAAATTGTACTTTTCAAATTACTTAACAAAACATATTATGTAATTTCGACATGATCGCTTGCTTTTTTTAATCACAAGGACAAGGTCTGTCCAGTGCAATGCGTCTCAACGGCCAGTTGGACGAGAACAATGTATATCAACGTGGATACATATTTGTATATTTGTTTCTTGACAAATCTTACGCGGCAATTGCACAAACTGTTCTGTAAACTTAATAACCGGGTACTGGGTTGTAGCAGTAGACAAGTACTGTCCATAATAAGGAATTCTTAAGAGCGTGTTACAATTGTTTAAAGAAACTTTCCATTTGGAAACGAGAACATTACATGTGCCGTAAAAACGGCAAGGGCTCTTAAACCAGCCTGTTTGATAGCAGTTAAAATTGAGTACGCTCTTAAAGCCCATTTGTGTTACATTGAGTTACCAGACGCTCCATTTTTCTGAGGCATGCCGTGTTGAGCAACAACAGCAACAGTTCATCCAGAAAGTAACGTGTCTGACTAAAACTGGGTATTGAATATTTGCATTTCATTGTCAATAAATTGGGTTCGATTGAGGTGGTCTATTCATAAGCCCGCTATGCACTGCCACAATTGTAAAGACTGATGCCATCGCCGATGTTGATGTTCAGTAGACATAAGTAAGTATTATATTATTAAGTTATATTAGCGATACTTGTACAGACATGAACATCTTTAGTATAACGAAGTCGAAGCCTTCTACTTTCTTCATCAAGTTATGCCCCTTTTTGGTAAGGGTGATTTATTTATTAACATTACTCAAGCCCCATCTTTGCTATTACATTGCTATCACTTTATATTCAATCTCAGTACACTGTCAAGGCTTCGAAAGTCAAACTCGGTGTCTGTGATTTTTGTGTTATATTTAATACAGTAGCAAATAATTGTTTTATTGATGCAATACTAATATTTAATGTTTTTTCCACTCAAATTGTGCCACGACAACTAAAATTATCTGATAATTTTTTATTGAAAGAAATGCCGCTCAGGTCACCTTTAAGCAGCAACTCAATTGTTTTCCATTTTGTCAAGAAGTTTTATGAAAATGACATCCTAAAACAATTATATAATGTTTATATGATTTCAGCATCAATTTTTTAAAAACTCAAATTTTAACCAAGTTTGGACTCTCTGTCGTGCATTCACGCCGATATTAATCTATTTATGACTAAGAAAGTTGTAAAGATTAGAAAAAAACTTCATAATCTGAGAAAAGGTTAAATCCTAAGGAAGCACAGCTTGCATGGGAAAGACGGCAGCCTCGGTTATATTGCAGCTGTTTATCAATAGATATAAAATTGCCGCTCCATTACATCATAAAAAATTTAATCTTATAAACAGCTTACACTGAAACATTAAAAGATATACACAGGTTACTCAGAGTCAGTTTTTTTCCTCCCATAACACTGCTAGAAACTCGCGGTACTCTAATTTTCATTTTATTTGATATCAATCATGTTCTTTAATTTTCACTTATATTGCATGTTCATTATAATTTAATTTAGATACTTTCAAAGATAAAAATTATTTATTTTTATAACCCAACACACAAATGAAGAACAATAATGTGAATGATAAAACATGTGCAATACATGTAGTTTTAGTACAACAAGCTTATCTTTGAGAAAGCAAACTCAGCATGACTAACATTTTACAAGCTATGTTAATATGATTACCAGTTTACAATTGTTAATTATTTATGATATGCTTTTTATTTGTTTTAACCAGACTTTAACTTTTATTATGAAAATATTATCCTAGACTTTTTTGTCAGCAGTTTCAGAACAATAGATGAACAGCTTCAATGAAACCACGGCTGCTATTTTCCTTATGCAGACTATGCTTCATGAGGTTTTTCCCATTTCTCAGTTGATTCCAATAACAAATATGATTTCTAAATCAAACATTGTTGTTTGAATATAATAAAAACTTCTGAAGGTGACATTTAGATATATCAAGTGAAATTAAATGTCTTGATTGTAAATAGACTTCAAATGAGATGATGACCATTTTTTTGCAATACATACCTAACATCAGTACACATTTTGTGCTTGCATTGTATAATTTCGATGGACATGATTCATTTTTCTATCTTGTATAATGTTTACTCTGTTCCTATTTTGTAAAACAATGTACAAAGTGTATATATTATGTTTATAGACATAACCACCTTTTTATATGGGAACAACTGTCATTTGTGATATAAAACATGTTTTATTGAATAAAATGCATTTCTCCTGTACACTTGCATAAAACTGTTCCAATCTTAAATCTAGAGAAGTTGTTGGTCATAGTTTTAGTGAATATTCTTTAAACAAACTCTTTGTTTCATCTTCAAATACTGGATCAGACTGAGATTAATTTATAACATTACAGTAGACAGGAATGCTTTTAGGTTAAGGTTAATACTTAAAGCTGAGTTATTGTATGTTTACACATGTATTTTGATGTGTGAGTTGATCATCACACTGAACTTCTTATCAGTATTGGTATCC
>Ga0224511_10002805_pt1 | contig 12042 bp, 9 predicted proteins | sample SF_May12_sed_USG_2_FD_169988 | JGI IMG/M metagenome (GOLD analysis project Ga0224511, IMG submission 169988) | Sediment microbial communities from San Francisco Bay, California, United States - SF_May12_sed_USGS_8_1 | ecosystem: Environmental > Aquatic > Marine > Sediment | place: USA... | reverse complement strand
TGGGTTGAGTGCAAGAGCAAAATCAACTACGGAAACTTTAAGGAAGGTATGCAGCCCCTTTTTATCTATCTCTTTACTGTAGATCTCATTTTGGTAAAGGTCCTCTCAACACTTATTATACCGCAGCGGTGGCTCAGTGATAGTACCTTCGCCCTGTGAGCGGAAGGTCGTGGGTTCGATCCCCAACTGTGTCCTACCAAAGGCGTTATAAAAATGGTACCTGAGATGCTTCCCAATGCTTAGCACTTAGCATATAAGGAAAGGTCTGGCTTCTCTCTTCACCTCCTCTCAATGTTCATTTAAAAAAACGAGATGAATTCCATCTGGAATGAGTGGTCGAGAATGATTATTATAATTTAAGATAACATACTTTGCAATCGACATTTTAATAAATTATTATAAACAACTTTCTAACAAACTTATGTTTCTCGAATCCCAGGTGAGCAGCTAGTGAACCACCTGCCTAACTCTCACCTGCTCACCAACAAGCTGGGGCTCCTCAACAGTCTCAAGGAGTACGAGCGTGTGACCTTGAGCACCAAGGGCAGACTACCCCGCCTCCGCATGTCAGATTTCCACCCGGAGACATACAAACTAGACGAGAAGTCTGATCGTGATCTCTTCTTGGAGGTGTATAAAGGTATATTATAATGTTTATATCTGTGTTGTCTTTATTTCTGTTTTATCTGTCTGCCCATTACGGACTGGGATCTCTTTTTGAAAGTATATAAAGTATACTATGATGTTTATACTTGTGTTGCCTTTTTGTCTATTTTTTTCTGTTTTTGGTCATAACAATTTCAAAACACTCAAGTTTAAAATTGTAAATGACATTGTAAAATCACTACAATATCACCATATTCAACTAGACTCAATGTTTTTTATTTTCTAAGTACATACATGAATACATGTACGACTGACAAAAATATCATTATATAGTAAATCAACATTTCGAAAGCTTCAATAAGACTGTGGTTCGCAGCTGTTTTTTCATGAAACAGACATTGCTTCAATAGGAATTCCTTTTTTTTTCTTTCTAATAGATTAATTACAGTATAAAATCCATAATTCAAGCATATTCCATTTGCTAGCTTCCATGTTAAACAGTCTTCCAGGTTCAATTAACATGAAGGCTTCTTTTCATTTGTATTAAAACCGGTTTTCTTTCCAGAAAAGCCTGATCAATCAAGCTTTTCCTTCATTCTTCAAGACATTTAATTAAAATTATGATTAATTAAAACCCGCTAGTTGTTTGGTGCAAAACAGTGTTAATTAAACTCAAAGGCTTCTACTCCTATAAATCAATGTAATTAAGTGAATGAAAACTATATAGAGCCTTAGAGTTTTCTTCAGCTTTGTTGAAACATTAATTATTAATCTAAAGAAATTGTTTTCTGAAGCATGTTTGTGCAGGCGTAACTGTCAACAAGAAAGCATTAATGAGCAAAGCTGATTAACTTGGTAGAATAATTACAGAGAAGATAATTTTCATGTTTTGTCCAGCATGGCTACTGCTGCGAATAGTGTATAATTGAAACAGTCTACAGATCAGTTTCTAGATATATTGCATAAATGTTAGAATAAAAATAAAAATAAATGTTAAAAGATTTATATGAACATTTTTCAAGGGAAATTTCCTCAAATAAATTACCAGAATAAGCTTTTATGCTAATGAATATTACTGAAGCCATATTCTTTTTATGTAAGAAACAGTGTTTACTTTATAATCTTTTCAAACAAAATCTTGAATGATTGTCAAGTGTCTACATAAAACAAACTACATGTACATATGTTCTACATGCCAAAAGTTCTCCTTCAGTTCTAAAAAGCCAACTACCGGTATGTGCTTCACTTGCTAAGCCTATAATCCCAAAGCTTTGAAAATGGCAGAAGATACATTGAATAGTTAAAACACATACACTTTTGAATTGAATTAGTCATTCATGCTTGTAAGAGGGAAAAATTTTCATGTTTCAAACATTGACTTTTCAGTGCATGTTTCATAAAATTATAAAATTCATAAATTACCCACACCCACATTAAAGAAACAACATTTATTTTCTTTGCGTGCTGTGTGTAAAACCCAGCGCCTTGCAGGATATAACCTCAAATCACCACAAAAACGACAGGTTTATTTCATATGTGCATAGATCTTTATACCAGAAATGATATTAATTTTGTCCCTCCTGCATATTTCAGACAATGAGATCTGGATCTGTAGGCTGTTTAGATTTTACCAACCTGCATATTTTAGAAACTGTAATGACATTTCTTAACATTTCAGACAACGAGATCTGGATCTGCAAGCCAGTGGGTATGAACCAGGGCAAGGGGATCTTCCTGATCCGGTCACGGGACGCCATCATGCAGCTCCTCGAGGAGCGCGAACAGAAGAAGCAGCAACAACAGAAGCCGGGTCGCCCACTCATGAACCGCATTGTACAGAGGTGAGGGGTTCGTGTGACGTTTGTTTGTGCTGGCTTTGTTGAATAGTTTCAAATATGAAGAATATAACTAAAGTCCTGTTGGTTTTTCCATGTTTAATTATTTCTTTATATTCGATGTTACAATATCCCGGACCGCTTGCTTCGATGGTAATTGCCTGGCAAACCGGGCCTGACAGAGCGATCTGACAGATAGTATACCCCTTGGTCAATGCATGTCATGTGATATTACATGACAGGTTCAAAATTGGAATACAGTCAAACCTCTGTTAGTGGTCACCTCTATTAAGCAACCAACCTGTCTTAAGCAGCCAAATAAAATGTTCCCAAATGTTAAATTTGTACTGATATTCACCTCTGTTAAGCAGCTACCTGCCTTAAGCAGCCACTTTTTGTGATTCCCTTGTGTGGCTGCCTAACACAGGTTTGACTGTAATCTGCATTTACATGCAAATGGTAACAGATATACATATGTGTGTAACTATTATGGTCAAGATTTTTTGTAGAGGATGACCTCCAGTCCTCTGCACTGTGCAGAGTTGATGCCCTTGTGCAACTTTTCTTCTGCTCATTTAGCTTAAAGATGGGTTCAATATCCCCATGAGCAGCACAGAATCACATCAAACAAACTTATCCATTATTTTTACAGGTACATAATGAACCCCCTGTTGCTGGACGGGCGCAAGTTTGATGTGAGGGCGTACATGCTGGTAGCCTCCACGGTTCCCTTCCTCATCCTGTACCACAAGGGCTACATCCGCCTCTCGTGCATCAAGTACGACGAGAATGACCACAACCTCACTGCCCATCTTACCAACCAGGTGCGTAGCATTTGTGTTGTGAATCTCGCTTGTTGGATTTATGTTATAAACATGCCCGTTCTAAACCTCACTGCTCATCTTACCAACCAGGTGCGTAGGGTTTGTGTTAACATACCAACCAGGTTTGTTTATGTTCACTTACCGCGTCTGAATCTCAAATGTAGGTTTTATTTTAATATACCCGTTCTAAATCTCACTGCCCATCTTACCAACAAGTAGCGTAGGTTTTATGTTAACATACCTGTTCTGAATCTTGCTATGTAGGATTTATGTTAACATGCTCGTTTTAATTCTTACTGCCCATCTTACCAACCAGGTTTGTAGGATTTATGTTAACTTACTTCTTCTGAATCTCACTTGTACTACAGCAGTGGCTCAGTGGTAAAGTATAATTTTGCCTTGTGAGCGAGAGGTTGTGGGTTTGATTCCTGATGAGAAGGATTCCATCTGGAATGAGTGGTCGAGAGTGAATAATATATTTAGTTGGGATAACTTGCTTCACAATTGACCTTTTATAAATTAGTATACTGTAAACTAACCTTCAATGGACAGTTTCACAACTGTCAATCATGATCATTTATAACAGTACATGGTCAATTTTAATCCAATGGATTAGGGATATATTGTCAGGTGACAATCTGACCTAGTATATACAATAGAAAGCATACTTCCTGTTTGTGATAAACCATATTACATTAACAATGGATTTCAGCAAATGTGGGCGGAGATTAAAAATTTGTGAAATCATGCATTCTGCACTCTACACATTTAGTGTCTATTCCTTGGGTTCACAGTTTGTTCAGAAGAAGGACCCGAGTTACAAGGACGTGAAGGAGAACACGGCGTGGACGATGGACAAGTTCAACGACTACGTCAACACTCACGTGAGGCCCGACAGTCCCGACAAGGTCGAGGAAGACTGGGTCTACAACACTTTTACTGTAAGTTTGATTGATTTTAAACTTTCTTTTATTAGATTAGGTGTATAAGTAACCCTGAGAAGAATACCTGACACATGGGCAATGTCACATTAAAAGACGTAAAAGTAATCTGTTATATAAAAATGGCACAAGTCTAAGATATTGGCAATGTGCTTACATTACCATTCATATTTAGGTGGTCTAACTAAAGGGCTACTAAGAATCTTAGTAAATTAACCAATAATCCTTACACATGCTACGAGAGATGAGCACTGAAGGGCCTATCTATATATACTGCAGTGAACAGTTAAATCTGTATGAATCTCATGACAAAGTTAAACTAGAATTTCCCATTGCGTAATCCCTTTAGATCAAATTCTCACCTTTTCTTTATTGCATCTCATGGTAAAGTTTGACTAGAGTCTCCCATATATATATAAAGTAATCCCTTTAAATCAAATACTAACTTTTTCTTACAATTTCCCGCCAACAGAAGCAGATGCAGAAGATCATGATCCACTGCTTCAACAGCGTGAAACACAAGCTGCAGGCTCGTGTCGGCTTCTTCGATCTCTTCGGCCTCGACTTCATGGTGGACACAGACATGAGGGTAGGTCAAAATCTAGCACACCAGCTGGTGTATTCCTTATTAAGCATGAATAGTACGGATCTGGGGCCGTATGCATAAAGCACCTCAAAAGGTAAAAAACTAACAAAAAAGACATTTCCCTAAGTTTCCCTAAGTGTTTGTTTTTGCGATTATTTGAAAACAATTTTCGTTGACTTTTTCAGAATTACATCTGCAACCTACCATAATCTTTAAATTTTGTTATGCTCTCTGGTTAAGTTGTAATTCAGTGCCAAAGTGTTTCCATAACTTCTGATTTTCCCTTAGGTCTTTATAAATATGGTCCCTAATGAGTTGTTTTAAAAATAAATCTTAAATTATTTTACAGAATGTTAACATCTTAATAAATTATTTACAAGGATAAACTTTTTTCAATTAAAAATATTATACTTGTATATGTTTCATACTTGCATATGTTTCTTGTTTTTATAGATTATATATACATGTATATATAATTATTTTATGAACATGGTTTATAATGTTAATTTCTTTAAAAACTCATCAATAATAATTCTGTATCAAGGGCTTGGTGCATAACTATTGTGACTACCTTATTTTATATTACTTGTTAAAATAGTTTTGCACCAAGCCCTCAGTTATATATTTATGGTGTATAATATTTATACACATGGTAATGTACAGAATGTGACCTTGACCTTTAACCTTTGAAGGCCCTAGTGACTAAATTGTGTTTATTTTTCGTAAGGGACTACTTGTAGACTTTAATAAATTTTTAGTGCACCTTTCATTTTTTTGCAGAAACTGTGACGACTTAAAGTATAACTTAAATATTTCAGGATGATTTAACTTTGACTTTGGTTCTTTTCTTCAGACAAAAGCTATTTTTGTGACTAATGCAAAATTTCCAGATAGGTATTACAGTAAAGTTCGCTTGTAAGGAACCCGCTTAATATAAGGAACTTCCGTTTATAAGGAACTGATTTTAAATCCCCAATCTTTACCAAAAAACTAGTTCACTATACATTTGTAAGGAACTCCAGTTATAAGGAACAGATTTTCATGGTCCTGATGAGTTCCTTATAAGTGGATTTTACTGTTTCCAAAAAAAATTCACTTCATTTCTATTTCTCTTTCAGGTTTTTCTTATAGAAATGAACGTGAATCCATGTCTTTCGAGATCATGTCGAGCTCAAAAAGAAGTTTTGCCTGGTCTTATAAGAGAAAGTTTATGTATGTCCATATGCTTACTGACCATAGATGTTCGCAGTTAGAAAAATACTCTTCCTTGGGTTTTTCTACCTATTACTTGCATGGACTAACAAACATGTTTTTTAGTTATTGTCAAAACTTATTCAGATATTGAACCTGTCCTCTGAAAACATAATCCAGGCCTTCTAATACCATAATACAGACCAATTAACAAAACTAAAAATATTAGTCCATGTTTGGCTTTATGAGTTATTCAATTGTGTTAAAATCATCAATGGCAAAGTATCATACAACTTTACATCTTAGTTTTATTCCTTCATTTATTTATTCATTCATTCATTTATTTATCCATCTTTATATATATATATATTTTTTTTTTAACCCCGTTACGATATTTCATTGCCTGTTACAATCATGAATGACTTACATGAAAGTTTTATGATACTTCGTTTTAAACATTAGCTTGATAACAAGAACTATTTTGGAAAAAATAGTCAGAACTAAATTTGCTTCGCTTACAACGATTCACATTCATTTGGCTAAAGCACACAATTTAATCCTGGGTCAAAAACGAATTTGAACAGTTGCTCTGAAAAAACATTCTTTTTATCTATTTATATCTATTGAATAAATGAACTGATTCTAAATCTAAGGTAGACAATTCAAATTCAACTTTTTATCAAGCAAATGTACGTGGTTGTTTTGTTTGTTGCTTAATTCGTCACTGTTGATCATTTCTTGTTGATGACGATGTGCATTAGGCTCCAGTTGTAAATGGAGAAATGTTTCATTTTGTAACTTAAGATAATAATATGATAATAAATAATGTCATTTTCAGACTCGACAAAACATTTTTTTCCAAAATAACTGGGGCTGAAATGTTTCACATTTAATTCACATACCAGTTTGGTTTGCAGTGGTTTTAACTGTTCTAGTTTCTCATTCAAATAGCACAGCATTATCTTGGCATTTGCTTAAATGTAGCAGGAAAAAAGCTAAAATTGTGATTTCTTAAAACAGATTAAGGCTGTGTTTCTAAACCTGTTTGGAGAAAGTTTCAAGGTCATGTTGTGCTTCAGTTTCTGTTGAGTCTAAACTCGTTAATCTGAAGACATATGGACTGCTTGTGTTGATTGGAAAAAATATAGTACAATAAAAACATACTAAAAGAAACTATTGGTATTACCATAAAAACATAAATTTAGCACAACAAGTCCATTTGTCTTTCATTTAATTCTCCCCTAGCTCCGAAGGTCAAATCAAGGTCAAGGTCACATTCTTAGGCTAAAAATAGCAATATGTGTTACTATAGCAATCTAACATAAAATTAAATAATTTTGACATAAAAACCATAATTTGTTGTCCCTGCAGGTTCATTTAATTGAAGTTAACACGAACCCAGCTCTGCACTGTAACTGCGAGGCTCTTAAAGACGTGATACCCGGGGTGGTCGAAGAAACTCTGTGTATGTAGTTGCAATGTAACATTGTAACATGTGTAACATCTAGTTAGCAATTTAGTTCGTGTTAAAGGGACTCCCCTGCGGTCTGATCATGTGACATAAATAAAAGTAATTTTTCAAAAACCCATAATTGTTTTTGTTACTTATGTTTTGGGGGCATTAAACCCCACATTGTGGTACCTCAATATGTCTTCTGTTGGTTGGCAATTTATTTTAAACTTTGTAATTTTTCTTTTGATCTTGGAAAAGTGTTGCAATGCTTTACCTAGTTCAACAGATAAAATAGCATGGTTTAATTATCAAATTCCCAACTGATTGCATCGTCGGTTATCCCACGATACATTACTCCGCTATGCTGCGTTATGTACTGTGTGCCATTTGGTTAGGAAAATCTCGTAATCTGATGAACAATTAATGAAGCAGTTTCATTGGTTCCGCAACGAAACCACTAAGGAAACTAGCCACTGAGATTATGTTTTAAATCAAAGGTTTAGTTTACCATTCCAAATGAAAAAAAAATACCATTTGTGTTGGTTTCTATTTTAATAAGAAAATCTTAGTATAATGTCATTGTTATTGAAGAGTCTTCAATTGTAAATGCGATTTTATTGGAAGAAGATGAGTTTCCCCTGCCTCATGCATATTCATAAAAACGATATAATTTGCCAGTCAAATTGCCAGCAGTATGTATGCAGTGTAACAGAAAAAGTACTGTTTGCCAACTATGAACTGATAGAGGATATATTTAGGTACAACAAGATAGGTGTTGATGCCCCAAACATGCTGGTGACAAGAAAATGTAGGTTTTAGAAAAAATACCTTTTTTTGTGTGTGTGTCACTTGGCGAGATTGCAGGGTAGTCCCTTTTATGGTATCCTAGAATAAAAGTCACTTTTAGTCCTTACATATCCCTTATATAATTCAGGGTAACTAGTTTATATTTATTGATTGGTGAAATGCAACTTTAATCTCTAAAATTTACTTTTACTATAAAGTATGTAGTTGTTTTGATGTTCAGTGTAAACAATATTTTTTAACTTAAGTTGGTAAAAAATGATCTTGTATACTAAAATAAAATAAAAATATAAGAGAATGAAAGTCAAACATGTAATGTAAAAAAGAAAATCAACATTATATTGAATTATAAAATTATAGGTTTCTATATATTTAGTTTAGACACTAGAAAACCAAACATATTCTATAGCTGTGTATAGCTCTTGATTTTACAACAATATATAATGTAATCTATTATAATATGTAATGCAATCAGAATTATTCTTGTTAAAAGTTTTGTATAAAAGCATTATATACATAGACTTGTTTTTTTTAAATCATACAAGAAGTTATTTTTAAGAAAATTACAAAAAAACTCAATGTTCCCTATTTTGCATTTCTTTGCTACTAAATAACAGTAATAATACACACATGAAACACATTTATGTAATACACATGTTATAATTTTTAATATGCCCTGTTACAGATGTTGCTATAGAGTGTTTTGAGAAGAGTAGAAAGAACCAGCCATTGATGCCTCTTCAGAGCCTACAAAACTTCACGATCCTGTACTGTGGAACGCGTCCCAACACCATCGTCCCACGCCAGAGTCGTAGCGTCTCTCCTGTCAAGGACAGCAATCCCACAAGCACTGCCGATAAACTCAAACTCACAACCGCGGCTTCGGTAAAACGCACCGGATCCCCGACGAGATCAAGTCTGCGGTCGCAAATCCAGAGCACGCAGACAAGCAATCAGCGTCGGGCGTCGGAAAGGCTCGAAAAACTAGACGCCAATCAATCCGGTGTGGCGAAACCTGGAGCCACCACCACATCAAGTGCTAAATCTGGAACAGCTGCCAAAGCCGCTAGGCAAAAGTCGTCCACCCAGGAAACTGATACTAGTAAAGCTAAGGGTTCAGATCGAGAGAGTAAGAACGTGGATAATAAACAATCGGACAGTTCAAAGAGTGAGGACGATAACGATAAAACAGAAGAGAAGGAAACGAGAGTGAGTAAGGACGAAAAGGATAGTCAAAATTCGGAAACTACTCGTTCGGAGTCAAGATCCAAAAGTGTTGTAGTAATGGACACACTGTCAAAAACCACTGACTCGTTGAATCTGGCCACAAACGCTCTCGGACGGTTGAGTATATCGTTGAACCAGGCGGGAATGGCAGACTCTCTTCTCGAAGAAGTTCGCTTAAAAATGACGCATGCAGAAGCCCAGGCTCAGGCACAAGCGGCGTCGGCATCGAAACCGAGCTCCGCGAGACCTCAGACACGAGATCGGGAAAATCTAGAACGTGGCAATTAATAGTGTGTGTTAACCCTTAGTGTGTGTTTCCATATCGTGAACGATGTTTTTTCCTGGTTTGCTAGAAAACGTTTGTCTCGATGTTTATGAGAATACCATACTCTATTATTCTTAGAAGCAAAATGTGATACTAGAGTTTTAAAATTGTGTAAGGAAAACATGAATTTGATGATTTCCAATTAACAGTATTAATCAGGAAGTAATACTTCATTTGGGCATCATTTGTTACTTAAAAAAAACTGTTTTTATCTTTGCAAAGCAACAGGTAACAAAATGTATTGTGTAAAAAATATGACTGTGATGCTTTCAGATTAACAGTATTAATCAGGAAGTCATGCTTCATTTGAGCATCATTTGTAACTAAAAACTGTTGTAATCTTTGCATAGCAAAAGTTAAAAAATTAATCAACTTATTGTAAACTTTTCATAGAGGTACTAAGGGACATAACCCTATTAATACTTCTCCACTAATCAACTACAGTTACCTCCCTTAGCATAGATATATTCCCGTCTATGCTGATTATTGTCAAGTGAAGAAAAAAACATTAACACATTAAAGTATTACATTTAAATTTAATGATCTTATCATTAACAATATGAAACAATATTTCTTTAGTATAAAAAAAACAATTTCTTTGAAAATGCATTGACTGAAAAATACATTTTATTCTTTGTTAATTGTGTTTCAATTTATTTATTATGTATTGAGATCCAATTGAAGCTCTATAAAGAAATAAGATTTGAATAAAAATATATGATGTTAAAACAATATCATAACATAATTATAATTTCCCACCCCATTATGTTTTAACCTTCATGTAATTATTTTTGTCAAAACCTGAAAAAACCTTTAAGTGAGCTCTCATGTGTACTGTGTGTAAACATATATGTGAAAATGTTAACATTTTGACATAAAACAAAATAAAATTATGTCTTCTATGCTTTATGTTGAAATAAACTTCTGTTTGTATATATTTTTCACTACAGTGAAAAATATATTTGTTATGCCGGTGTCATATTGCTTTCTATGATCACTTGATCTATCTTACAACAACATTCAAAAAATATCCTCTATAATGTATCATAAATAGGATTTAGAGTTTTGTCTCTAAAATGTTTCAGACACCTTTTATAATTATACCTGACCTATGACAAGCGTAAGTATTTTGTACTTGTTAAAAGTCATAAAACATAAAATATAAGTGAGGTTTACATAATTCCACCTGTTATATTAGTAGATTACATTTATATTAAGTGTAATACATCATATAAAAGTTGGCAGGCTTGCTCTTATCATAGTGATGTACTAATGCTTACACCTCAATATAATGTGATATTTTATTTAATTAATTGGTCTATATTGTAATGTGATTTATTTATCAGTTATTTTGTTGATGTTGCAATGTGGTTTATTTCATGAATCAGTTATTCCGTCCATGTTTCAGTTAACTTATATCTTAAAGTTGTATTGTTTACAGTTACATCAGAAACCAATATAAATGATTGTATTTACTATTTGTGATAGTTATAATTCTATTATGTTATTTTTGTTCACTTTGTTGTAGATTTAAATAAATGTATATGCTATAGATTTTATATCAAAGCTTCTATGAATTTTAATCTGTGATTTGAAATAAAAGTGTTTTATTATCTTCTTTACTGAGAAATAAATCTTATAAATCATCGGCTGGTTACATTAAACTGAGAAAAGTGATAGCCCTTAGGAAGCATTGCCTACATGGAAAAATAGCAGCCTCAGTTTTACTGAAGCTGTTCATCAGTAGTAATGAATGATGCCACACCACTGACTCCCCCTAGCGCATGAGCGGAACTCTATATAAGACTATAGAAGCAATACTTACAAGTAAACAAGAAAACTTTGGCCCATATTTATAAAGAACTTAAGTATAAAACCTTAGAAATGTGAACTTTCATTAAATTTCAATAGTGTAATATGTTTATTTTTATTTTTTAAAGACATACAGAAAGGAATCTACAACCTGCCATCAGCTTTAAAATGTGTAATGCACTCTGCTTTTCTTGAAATTAAGTGCCATTTTTCCAATAACTTTAATTATTCCTTAAGATACTTTATGAATGTGGTCCATAATGTCATTCCCTGTTCTCAAGCACAGGCTAGTGCATATAGTACAAACACACTAGCACATAGTGTGTACCAGGAAATAGCCAATTGGTATTCGTTGTGAAATCTTCAATGTAGAATTCATTCCCTGGTCCCAAGCACAGGCTAGTGCTAGTAGCACAGTTACACTAGCACATAGTGTGT
>Ga0224511_10002804_pt1 | contig 12043 bp, 9 predicted proteins | sample SF_May12_sed_USG_2_FD_169988 | JGI IMG/M metagenome (GOLD analysis project Ga0224511, IMG submission 169988) | Sediment microbial communities from San Francisco Bay, California, United States - SF_May12_sed_USGS_8_1 | ecosystem: Environmental > Aquatic > Marine > Sediment | place: USA... | reverse complement strand
ACTTCATGATTTACAGGATGGAAAATAGAGTTTATGACGGGATTCAACTAACCTACATATACCTACATATACCTACATATACCTACATATCCCATTATATGCAGTGAGTTATTGGTTTACCTGAGGTGTGCAAGTATACGCTACCGGCGTATCAGATAAACACAGCCTCACCATACCTGTCCATGCCCCCCTCCTCTTCAGCTTGATATTTCTGCAGCAAGTGTTTAGCATTATTAGTTATTGAGTTATTTTCTTCACCAGTCTCTTCCACTACCGATATATAAAACCGGTCCAACCATGGTGCCACCGGTCCCATAAACCGGTCCAATGGCTCACCGGCTGGGCAAGTGAAAGTCTCCTTCAGGTTCCAAGCTTCCATGGCTAACTCGAGCGATGGTGAAGGAGCTGCAAGATCAAAGGTAGCTTAATAATCATGGCCAGCTATCATAAGCAGAGGATCAGCTTCAGACGCAGACTGAGCTGAACTCAAAGCAATAATAGAAAGCTCAAACCAATATACGGCATTCGGTGTCTCGCTGAGGGTTCCGTGGGTGTGGAAACCAAGGCTGTTGAATCTGTTGTTTGGATATGAATGTATATAATTCGTGTATTGAGTATACCTACATTCAATCAGCATAAAAAGTACCTACCCACTGATTCAATGGTAAGCGGTTGAGGTGATGGGGTTGCCCACTCATTGGCAGAGCTATCACCCCAGTCATCGTTTACCTCAAACAGGTCTGCTGATTTGGGTTGTATTGTAGCAGGCGCAGGTGCCTGGCTCGTCTGTACTGGTACGATAACTCTCACTACCTGCCACCTGAAAACAACACATTAAAATTGAAAAGACAACGAAAGACAATGATTTTCCTCATCTTTAGCTATAAAGATGTAAAAATTTTTAAAATCGAAGTTAACACTCACGTGCTAAATGATCACACCGAGCTCACTATATATGATCACACAGAGGTCAGTCAGCCTTTGTCTGGTCAGTATATATGTAGAGATTCGAATAGGGATTATCAAGATAGTTCAGTGACTAGATCGCTTGGTTCAAGATTGAAAGATCCTGGGGTCAATCCCCGACCATGCTGGACTACTTTTATCATATGAGGTTCCCACATTTGTAATTCGAGCCTCTGGTCACTTCGGAACAAGTCACAAACGTATGAGGTCTGCTAAATAGGATTACCAAGAGCCCAAGTGAAACACACAATGAAAAATGCCGATTGGAAACTACTCACATACATGCAAACATTTTTTTTCAATTTAATTTGTTAGTCTTCACCATACCATTACACTGATTGGCTATACGCCACCACACAGAAGTAAGTATGGATGGTTTTCTGCTGCATAGCTCACCCTTTCGACGTGGAATTGCATTCAGGCTTACTGCAGCAGAACAGGTACAATGCCCGATGGTAATCAGCATCTACAGGGCAATACAGCTGGGAGATCAGCCAGCAGGAGACACCACATATATCACAGGTCACACTCAGCGGGTCACAGTTCGGCAACACCTGATAGCGGGACAGAGATGACATCGCTGTTAAGTAGTCATCAAATTGACAGAAACTCAGTCATTAGGAAAAAAACACAGTCCAAAGAATTCCAATTCAAAGTGTAGAATAGGCGTGTTTAGAATTTGAAGCAAGTTGTGAAATTGAAAGGAACACCTAAATTCGCATATTGCATTGATAACCTTTTGAATCGAGTAGCTTTAGAATTGCAGGTTTCTCTGAAATAATAATCCCAGCAGGTTGTTTACTAAAATGTCAATGTGATATGATAGTGTCTTGCGATGATTTCTGGGTGGAAAGGTGCCTGCCTTATTTCCTGCGCATGGTTTACATACCGGAGAGCCACCAAGCTTGCTAGTCATCCAATTCAGTCTCTCATTTAAAGGAATAGGTCCATCTGTGAACCCAAGTAGTGTAGACATGGTAGTTTGTACTGTTTCCAAGCCTTGCTGATATAACTCTACAAACCAAAGGACTGTTGCTAAACAGCGTGAAAACAAATCACCAGAAGCTTTTGGAAACTAGCAAAATGTACATCCTAGTAATTTAATATTTATAAAAATTTGCTCGATTATTCAGTTTACATCTGGTGTAGCAAATCTGAAGGGCATTAAAGGCCAAGGGTATATGAATTGTGTATACTGTACTTTCACTAGTTTTACTGTTAACATGGGGACAATTTTTCTAGTAAGTGAACATTAATTCATCGTAAGGAAGAGCTATGCTGGGCTATACATCTTTTGCCCTTGACTGTCAGTGAGACAGTTACAGTTACAAATACAGATAAGTTTTGAACTACACTACAGTACATGACATTGATGATTGAGTTGATGTACTGTATCATTGAATTTCATTGATTGATGGTGTTTCCAGAGTCAGGACCCAGTTAGTGAATCAAGATAATTGTGTTATTGGTCCAAGTCTAACTATGGCTGAGTACCACTTATTCACTATGACCATCAGTATCACTATCAGTATCACTATACTATTACTCAGTCACTGCATCAGTATTCAGTAGTTGGTATCATCATGATCATGACTGAGTGAGTAGTGAGTGTGGGTTATCAGTATGCCTATGGACTATGGAGTATCAGTAGGGTAATGGTGTGAGTTCAGTAATCAGTGAGTATCAGTTAATGAGTTATTCGCTGATACAATGAACGATCATTACGATCAATGATGGCTTAGTGGTTAGTTATTAAATCATTTTACTATCAGTGATAGTCAAAGCCATTTCATCCATAATCCATATCCATCATTCACCCAATCCATCATCAGTGGGCATGGCTACTTCTATCCAGTATCTGTGCCAGAGTTGAGAATGAGAATCAGATGAGAATGGCGGGAGTAGTTTTAAGTTTTGTCTCACTACAAGGACAAGCACAATGCTATGTTGTAGTTACTTATTGTGAGACTGAGAAGCTCCTGATGTGTTCTCCAGTCAGTTAAGTCTCTGTGAATCGTATTGAATAATAAGTCAATAGTCAGTGGTCACTGCCTGAGCAGCCCTGATATATCAATAACTGCATAAGTCCCAACAGTCGCATGCCAAAAAGCCTCTGGAAGTTGAATACTAAAAGGAAAATTGGAACAGTTGTATAAATTTAGTTTCTGACCTCACACAGTAAAACCTCCGGCAAATTGACCAATCAGCGCTATCTGACAGTCCTCTCATCGCTCACACTGTGGTTTTGTTCGCTGATCAGCCTCGTCTGTTCGCTTGGTATTTAACTTCAAAAGCTGTATAAGTGTATTGTTGACTTTGAAAAAATCTCTGCTGCACAGGACGCATCAAACTTTCTCCCTGGTAAGCTGTCGTTTCGTTTGAGACCGTAGGTGATAGTGTCACGCCTTCCCTACTCCTAGTCCTACGCTACGGCTACTGGGTACTACTAGTAGTAGTAGTAGTAGTACTACTACTACTAGTAGTAGTACTACTAGTATTATACTTATAGTATATACTAGTAATAGTACTACTGTACAGACTACAGAGTACTCCTACTAAGACTCCTAGTCCTACTCTTACAGTTACTCTTAGTCTTAGTAGTTAGTCCTATTGAGTAATTGACTCCTAGTCCTAGTCCTGGTCCTCCTGGTGACTAATCTAGCCACTACTACTACTACTAGTGAATGAGTGACGTGAGTACTAGTACCAATCCTAGGAGCGTAGTAGTATTAGACTAGTACTAGTAGTAGTACTAGTAGTAGTCCATACTTACAGTTACACAAGTTTATAACTATAAGTTACATTTCCAACTTCACAAGTTGCAGTCGCTGAGTTAGACTTGGAGTTACAGTACTGAGTCAGTAACTTACTACTTAGAGATATTAGTCACTAGTAACTAGTAAGTACTATGCGAGGTGCTTCGCCCAGGCTGAGGCTTCTTTAGAACTAGTCACTACTACTGACTCACACTCACTCTGGCGGTGCAGCTGGACAAGACAGTAGTCAGTAAACTAGTCTACAACTAGAACTAGAAGTAGTATGAATATGATTGTCACTCAGAAGTATCACTCTCACTGTATCACTGTCATTCAGCATCACTCTTGCTAGTCATAACATCATTCAATCATTCACTCTCACAGTCAGTGAGTCACACTCGGTGCAACCCAGTTACTCATACAGTAAAGGCGACTCAGTTGTGACTTAGCCTCAGTCACTTTGAGAAGCCTGAGAGTGAGAAGCTCTTGGTCAAACTCAACTCCTTACTGCTGTCGAATTGAGCCTGAATCAAAACTGAAGCGAAGTTCAACCAAATCATTCATTGTCCAGCGGAGCATCAAACAGTGTTAAAATTGAATAATTCAGTCAATTGAACGAGTTTGGGAAGTCATGTTAAAATAGAATCCTTGTATTTTTTTAGTAATCAAACAAACTAGGTCCATTGATGTTTTAGCACCAATTGCGTTTTTACATTGACTATGCAGGGAATGGATGCGATATAGAGCAACTACTCATTCGGTGATGAGTTGCTTGAAGCTAGTAATAGTTATTTATCATACTCTCTCAATATTTGTTTTTCATGTTCACAGTGAACCAATACAAACTGCATTGCATTTCAAAGCAGCAGGGGAGAAATGCCTCAAATTCTCCCTGGCAGAAGCCACCAGTTTTGATTTCTAAACCTCTTTTGCGTTCGCACCCCACTGAGGGTATTGGGCTGTAGATTTCGGACTCTATTATTGTTGCCTATATCAATGCTAGGTCGTGTAGAACATTTTTTTTACCAGTCCATTAGTCTACTTGGAAGAGTGTCAGTATATAGCAATAAGCTGAGCCTTCTTTAAATCAACCTGTTATCTGTGTGTAGAACCAGTGATTATGCATCATGATCTGCGCGGAATGGAGGGTTGCCAAAGGCAGACACTTCAGGGTGAAATGGTTGAGTAGGTGCTGTGATGGAGCTTGTAATTACACAGTAAATTTATTCAAACAAATAGTGGATACCGTACTGTTGTGACCCAGTCATTCTTGTTCCAATAAGGTAGATTGTTATAGCCTGTTTCAATAACTTTTAAACTGATTTGAAGCTGTTTTATTGCCTTACAGAGATCCCGTATATATTTTACAAGTGGTTGTGTTCGCAGAAAGAGGTATTTCGAGAGATCTGGTAAAGAAAGTCTGAGGTGGCAGTAGAGTTCACAGACAACTATGGACTTCAATCCAGCAGGTATGATCAATGCAGACCTTTAGTTGGAATCAGTTCCCCAGATCTTATTACTGGCCCATAAATAACCTGAAGTTTGGCACCTGGTAACCCGCAGTTTGTTTTCATCTGTTCTGCCTGTTTAACACAGATAATGGGTATGGGTTTCTTTTTGGTCTGGAGTTGTCTACTTGCTTACTATGCAGAAAATATTCCGACGTCTTTTTCAGTTAAAAAAAACCACCCAACATTTTGTCGCATTCTCTTGTATTTGAAACTCAGTTTATAGGCCTACATTTGCTCAAATTCCAAATTTGGAATTCTTTGAACAGCAGGTAAAATGTCGCTTTATAGCCATTTTGGCATAGTACAAAAGTATTAGGCGGAATACGTAGCACTATGGAGGTAGCAGGTATAGCACTGGTCATGTAAGTATCCTATCGGTGGATGTTCCCCTCGCTGCAGACGCGATTTCCACTTATGCCTGAGGCCCATCGTAACGCTCATTTGACCACCTGGACCATTCAGACATTGGATTCGACCCAGCGTAGGGGCACTTGAGTCTGAAGTGTTTTGCTATTCCCTCTGGCTAGCTGAAAATCTAAAAACTAATAATCCACTTCTTGTTACTGAACTGGTAAAGGATTTGCTTCCTTTGGGCAATGTCTTCTCTTGGACACAATAGATCGCTAATAGCTTTGTGGTCTCAACTAGGCTCCAAATTCCCTTGCCAGAATGTTATGTAAAATAGGGGAGAAATTAACTATTCCGGTAGGTTCACCTGTAGCCTAGCTTATGCCCACAAGGTTTCTTTCTAACTGTAGCCTGCCTGCGCTCATATTTTTAATGTAGATGGGTTTCACACAGCATGGTCCTAGCTCCTCCGTTATTTAGGAACCATTCTCAGCTCTCATTGTCCTTGGCTAGTTTTCGAACAGGACTCCACCAATTAGAAATCTACCATGTTTGCTAATCATTTGCTTTTGTATTGAAAATCTGACAGCACCAATCTCAGAAGCACCAGTATTTAAAGAAAGTTTAAAGGTTATTGTTCTACTCAGATTAGCACCTCTGAATGGTGCCAAAATATCTTCCAGTGCCTTTGGTTTTTCTGTTTACCATCACAAGCCCTGTTTGGAATGGTATTATGCATGGATGTGAGTATTACGACTTTTCGTATTGTTTTGCTCTGTTAACTCAGTAGTTGTGTAAACAGTGACTCGGTTGATACCTAAAAAGTTTTATTCATAATTCAATCTGTTATTCCTATCTGGTTCGGTGCAGTTGTATTGTTGAATGATTGTGGCTTGACTTTGCCTCTCGGTAATCGATTTTCGGTCCCTAATGCTGCCAAGGGCTGCGAGTCTGTTTGCACTTTTATCACTAATAGTGGGTGGAAAAGCGTGCTGACTTCTCCTGCAGAGGGGATTTTAGCTAGTTTGATGGAAGTGGAGGGTACTCAGCCGCCACGAGTGTTGACTTTGATGGGTGCATGCAGTTTCTGTACACAGACTCAAGTGGTTAATTATCCGCTGGTGGATTTTACCGAGAATCACCAGCTTCACCCCATATCATCCATCTGACCAATGGGTCCTGAACGAATCTGTAGAATCTTCATTCTTTTGTTGGATAATTGATATTTAAGGATTTAGCCACCATCTTTGCCAGTTGCTTTCGGGAGAAGGGCCTGTGTTGCTAAGTTTCTCTACACAATAGAATCACTTAATACAAGTGGCTGGATTTCATTTGAATATTTTGTGTCATGCCTGTAGGAAAGAAAAGGCTTGAGCACTTTGTGGCTCCTACCTTTGTCATCACTCCGTTGTTAAGTTTGTTTGTCTACTTTCCAAAGCTCTTCTCTTTTTATGCCTACAAAAGCCAGCCTGTGCCACTGTCAAGCTTTATCTTGAGTGAAAGTGGCAGTCAGTTTCAAAGAATCTGTCCGACACAATGGATGTTTTGTATAGATATTAGTGGCTCATGCGAGCTACTCAAGAGACGAAATTATCTAGCGACACGGTCTGTGTAATCCGCTGAGTGGCCCTTGTAGGATAGCTCTGAGCGCATTACACTGCAAAGCCTTTCACTATCATGCCCGACCTTGTCTCAACAAGTCGGTCCCTACACTTCACTCCATCCTCCCTCGCTCTTCCATTCGCGGCTGCGTAATCGCGCATTGCATTAGAGCTTGACACAGAGTCCTTTTGAATACATAAATGGCTGTGATAATTAGTTTCTATACTGTTTACAAAGGAGATTGTCCTTCTGTCTGACACATGTGCCGGTATGCTAGTCGAGGATCGCGTAGTCCGCTACCCCGGCCTTTACCAAAAATCTGTCGCCTATACCAGAAGTCTGCAGCAACCTGTATAGCAGTTGCATATAACCTGAATAATGTAATCAGGCTTCATTATTTGGGTGCATAACAAAGCAGTGTGGATTTTTTATGCATATACATTGGGTTCAGGAGTCCTGCTTGGAATGATATTTCCAGGTATTAAGCCTAAATTTATACTGTACATGTTGCCGGCTAATGACCTGTGCAATATCAGATATTCAGCAGGCATCTGAGCGTCTCAGGGTATTAATTCTGCTAAATTGAATAGATAGATCAGAGCCGAAGCCTGGTTCCAAGACAGGTGCTTTGTGCGCGCTAAATCTTGTGTGAATGCACTGCAGATTCTTTCACCAATGGCTTCCTCACAACACTGCCTTGCCTACTTTCTACTTATCCGTCGAGCGGTTCGGGTAGGCAATGAGGCGGCAGAGTTCTGGGATTGTCATTAGGTTTTTGGTTATCTGGTAAGGGTTGAGGTGGGTAGGGGCCCTGCAATTCCCCGCTCTGGTCGATTGCGGTGAAGTTGTTGATGATTGATCTCTGTAATGGCGAGTAAACACTTTCGCTTATCAGCTCTTGTTTTGATGTTAGGGTATACAATTTTAGTTGCGCTATAGTCTTTGAATAGAGGCAAGTCACAAAGGAGGTCCTTGCGCGCTTTCAATTGCTCATCACAGGGGCCCTTTGGTGGTTTTGGATTGATATTCGAAATCTTCAATTCATTGTATGACTATTTAGATCAATATCTAAGTATACATGACCAGTTCTGGCACCTCAAAGTAGAGAAAACACTTCTGGCATCGTAGTACTTCACTGTATTCATCGCTAGCCCCTTTTCTATTAAAATTGTGTTTGATCTTTGACTCTGTGTATGAATTGAATGCATTGCTTTAGGCATTGTGCTCTTTTGTTTGGGCTATTGTTGTAATCATTTAGCAATCATACCAGTCCAACTCTCATGGGGTCATTGAGTACAGGTCACTCGGTGCACTTCGCTATTGAACAGTATTGCAGCTACACAAACGCTTATATCGTTCAACTGTCAAGAGGCGAGATCATTGAACAGGCGTGAACTGCAGTTGCTCACTTGGGAGTCGGCAAAAGTTACTTGTCAATTAAACGGTGACAATTATCGGGTAACAGTGAGATAGCTCAGTAAACGCATCAAACTGGAGTATACCACTGGACAGGCGGGATACTGCTCTCCCAAGCCTCGCTATCAGGCCCATGGAGAGGAGATGATGGGTAGGTTACACTCGGCTACTTCTCGCTTTGTGTATATCATTTTCATGGCAGGCACTACGACCTGGCTTTTGTGAAGATTTAGGGTTTTTTGTGATCTTGAGACTCGAAGGTACACACATTACTGTTGAGTTAACGATGAATGATGGGAGAGTTGGCAGGTTCTTGTCTTGCCTCATACACTTGACATTGCTGATATGAGCTGATGTAAGAAGATTTTGGAGTGCCGATGAATATCATTGCCAAGTGCTGTTTTCAGTTTATCTTTGGCTCTCACAGCCTCCTGAGTTGCTTTTTTATGTTTTTACCCGAATGTTAGCCTAATAATAAATTACTAGTAGCTTTTGTATTTACTATGAGAATGTGGTCAGTCAGTTGGCACTCGGTGACTCACTTGTCCTGGGTTGATAAGAGTTCGAAATCTATTGATAGTATCCCCGCCTTGCCCTACTAAAAATGGATCACGCAATTCTGATTTCAAATTGAGAGAGTTGGCACCAGGAAATGGGCCGCCCGATGCATACATTAAGGTTCGACGCGCAGTTTGGTCCAATCAGTCGAACCGCGCTACTGGTGCCGTCGTCATGAACTGAAATAGGATTCCTCGGTTTCGGCTGCCAATTCATAAAATGATAGGGTCGGGTTTTCTTGCAGCTCCCAAATCTCCTATGACCGAATGATTTGGATGTCAATAAAGCGAGCATGTCAGGCGCCTAGTGCAATGTAGTTGAGGTTTTTATCTGGCCTGATTTCTGCTGGTTGAGTTTACACAGACAGTTCTTCACTCTCACTTCAATGATAATCCTGAAAGCATGGAAAGCTCCTAGTACTGTTTACACAAGCCTGTTGTTTTGCACCGAGTCACCGCTTGGCATGTGACCCCTGACCTATGACATCATGATGAAATCAAGCTTTCTCGGAGAGCACTTGGCAGATTTGCCTATGTGAACAAGCGAGTTATTGCTTGTATTGTGATTGTGCCCCATGGGAACCGTGTTTCCAACAACTCCGTTCGCCTGTTTGGCTATACTATTGACTCGAGTCGTCGGAAATCAATAGCCGCGATTGCTTTTTTCTGCCTTTGTGCGAATAGATTCATGTTTTAGTAATGCCAACCCAATATTGGTGAATAAGTGCTTCATCATGCATGATAACCGATTCATCTATCCGTTCCTGGTCGGTTAAAACAGTGTTGTGGTAATTTCCGATTGCTCTGTATTCTATTGAGCTAGCAAATATAATAGGCAGTAGTAAAAAACCCTTGGGATTTGTTGGCAGCGAGTTGTTGACTTGTGGGCAGTGTCTACTTGCGCAATCAGTACAGATCGAAGGATAGCTAGCCCCGCGGCTGCCCGTGTCCGACAACTAGTGTTGTATTGGCCTGAACCAGCCTATCCCGTTCCATCAGGCTGTTTGTTATGCGAGTGTGTCCAGAGTGTCCTTTGGGTGGGTGTTGTTTTTTGGTTTCCAGTTTCGTTCTCTGTTCAGCGCAAACAACATGACATGTTTTGCTGCCAGCTTATTCCACTTTCGTTGGGTAATATTGACCAAATATATTATTATTGATGAAACTCTCATGGTTATTACCAGACCAATAATGGAAATATCCAGCTTTTATTCCTAACAGTAGTAGTTATGGTTCTTGGGCTCTGTGTATTAACCATTGATTAGCAACATATTGTGCTTTTTATTTTAATTCCATTGTTCATTGTCCACTCGCTCCGGTCCTGTAATTTGGTATTGGTGACGAGTGGTGATTATAGAACTCAAGTGTGCGAGCTATTACACCTAAGAGTTGTAATTTCATATCTCTGCCTCCTCTGGAAGTTTACTGTCTCAATAATTAGTAGCCAGCCGTGGCTATTAAATTAGCATACAGAGCCGCTTTCTGGTTGGCCAATAGAACACCGCGTTGTGCCGTCAGTTTCATTTAGTCGGTGGAGGGGATTAGGTGTGTTATTGGGTAGCTCGCGGATTAGTCAAAGATGATGTGCCTTAACTATGGCCAGGAGGGTATGATGTATCAACAGGCAGGGATGCGTATGCAGCAACACCCCGAAATGGATTCGGGAACGGGTAAGCTAAACGCGCCGTGGTTTTCACTCCATGGTGTCGGTATTGCGATATTGTGTTGTTTGCTCTCCTATTGGGATCTAGTTGGTTCAGAGTCAGCTGATTTGATAACTACTCACCATTATTATGTTATGACTCACTTTAATTATGGATTAGCAATGATTGAGGACAGTACTATAGAGGACGCAAAAACAATTTGGACATTTTTTTGTTATGACCATGTCATTTTTTTTATGGCAAATTGCCGTCACCCGCCTCCATTGTGCCCCTTTTTGAGGATGTCGTGGCTACCATTATAATATGAATGAAGTGCATTTTTACGGTCAACAGTCAATTATATCTATGATTAGTGTGAGTATGATTAGTGTGAGTATGCACTGAAAGCTTCGTGATTCATACTAACCATCCTAACATGCCTTTCTAATTTTGCCGTGCCTCAAACCCAAGAGTTAATTTTTCCCTCGGCACAGCTCAGGTCAGGTATTTCTACGACTGGTCCTCATTACCAGCCGAATATCAACCAGAACTTTCCACTTATCTGGTGGGCAATGGGTGCAAGATCGCGAGTATGAGGCGATGTGAGCTCGCTAACTAGGTTAGGAGATCGCACTGACCAATTTGGACTGTTAAAAAAAGCAGGCCAACGCATTCGATAATGACTACCACCAAGAGGGTCAAACCGGTGTAAGTTCTTCCCGAGATAAACAACCGAGCCCACCTCTTTCGTGGCAGCTCGAGCGTCATAGCCAACTCGCTGCTGGGGTATATTTATCACTCTAGGTTGAAGAGCGAATGGAGTTTTTCCATTGCGCCGCTTTATCAAAAAATAATTTCCGTTTCCAGGGCTGCATCAGCTATGGGAGAGCGTGTTCATGAAGATGGAGTCAGAACCGTCGCAGAATGGCGGAATGACCCAAGACAGTCTGAGACAACGTGGACGCGTCAAGGAGGACAAATACTGTGGAGTGTGCGGTGACAGAGCGCTGGGCTATAACTTTGATGCCATCTCCTGCGAATCGTGTAAAGCTTTCTTCAGACGGAATGCTCCTAAAAGTCTGGTAAGAATTGGCTAGTTGCTAGTGGCTACTTTGGCTCGTAGCTAACCATCGCAATGACTGCAGTGGTTAGGCTGGAACCACATAATTTGCAATCCAGTGTTTTATCCCAGTAACTGCGGAGATGGCTCAGTGGTTTCACAGCAGGTATGACACAGATTGTTATCA
>Ga0224511_10002803_pt1 | contig 12043 bp, 4 predicted proteins | sample SF_May12_sed_USG_2_FD_169988 | JGI IMG/M metagenome (GOLD analysis project Ga0224511, IMG submission 169988) | Sediment microbial communities from San Francisco Bay, California, United States - SF_May12_sed_USGS_8_1 | ecosystem: Environmental > Aquatic > Marine > Sediment | place: USA... | reverse complement strand
ACTTTTTGTCCAAAAACACATTATTTGTCACAAAAGTTTGCAATTCCTTATACAATGTTAATTTATTTAGTATTTTTAACATATTGGAAGATTTGTGACTGATTATAAGGGTATAAAGATACAGACCCAGCATCTTTAAAATCATAAGTGCAAAATAAATAACACATGGCTTTTTCACACTATAATGAATTCATCTTATTCCAGACTAATAAATAGTATTACCGCATATAAACAGATTATTGTTATCTAGTCAATTCAACAGACGGCTCCTAGTATATTATCATTTTATATTACGCAACAACGCGTTCAGTATTGTCACAGCGAAGTATTTGAAACAACCAATATGTATCACGACAACTTTAAGGAACGGTGCTTATTGCATTTGAGTCCAGAACACTGTACGTGGACAATAAGTAAAAATGTCCTACTTTATGCGAAACTTATGATATCCTATGCATTAACGACAGTTTTCGGAAATGTTACGAGGTGGAATGTACATACTTATGCAATGCGAAACAAACTTGACTCACATCACAATAATATAATTATTACTTTGGTCAAAACTGACTACATGTATAATGCAAACACTGACCGAAACATGTTTCATCACCGTTATCAGTTTACTCTAGTTTAAAAGATCGAAACAAAGCAAGACAAAATTCAATTTCAAAAGTCCAACTGCCAGACATGATGCCTATAACATTCAGACACACAAAACCAACAAACATTTCATCATAATTTACCCGATAAGTCCCCGAGAAAAAGGAAACTAACTATCAAATAAAACAACGTTTAAGCAAATAACACAGACCACTGTTTTTTCTATATTTAGACATTTGAAAATACTGAAGTACATAATTAAAGGACTTCGCCTTTTGTGTTATGCAAATTTTGTTTGGAGATCCAGACGTTCAATTAAATTAGGCTTTATCTACTCAGTAAAATATGTTGTTTAAAATGTCATTTAACAATACAATGCACCAGCACTTCGTGTGTGCTATTTACTTTTAATTCTCTTTAAGTATTAACGAGAATACAGTTTACCGACCTTGTACAAGGCGGATTGTACATAATTATGCGATATGAAACAAAGTTGACTCATATCACAATATATCTTACTTTGGTCAAAACCGACTATAAAATAAAACATTGATAGAATCATGTTTCATAATCGGAATCAGCGTTTTTCACTTTAAAAGATCGACACAATGCAATACAAAATTCAATTTTAAATGTCAAATTACGCGACCAGATGCGAACAACATTGCAGTCACGCAAAACTAACAAACAAAATTGATCATAATTGACAGGACATTTCCGCCAACAAATGTAAAATAATTACGTTTAATAAGTGGGAATAACACAAAAACTGGTCTATGACGTTTTAAATAAGTATAACTTCTTATTTAGCAAACGACGCAGACCACGATTCAATTATATTTAGACATTTGAAAAGACTCAAGTACATTATTACGAGATTTTGCCTTTTGTGTAATCCAGACTAATTCTGCAGATTCAGACGCATGGATTTTTATGAACTTAATAGATAATAATAATACATTATAAGATGTTCTTTAAAATGTCATTTAACAAGCGAATGTATCAGCACTTTACTTTTACTTTTAATTTCCTTTAAGTATGTGGAAACGACTGCGAGACATATGTGACTTGACATTTAAACATTATTGTATTATGTAGAATATGTTCTAGTCATTATGAACTTTTAATTCTAATGTAAATTGAAGTGATGTTCAAAGAAGAATGTTGTAAACAATGTAGATTTGTAAAGGTTAAAGGCACGATGACCAAAATGGCCCGTACAAAAACAAACACACAGTACAACACAATAACACGTAAAACACCAAGACGCAACAGATATTCAGAAAAAAACTAATTCAATATAATGTCGTTAGAATAGCATCTGACTTACATGTATGCTACTCAGAATAGTATGCATATTGTGTTGATAGTTTTGTGGTAATATATCAATGTCACACATGTTTCTGGACGATAACATCAATTTTGGAACGTTGTAGATGTGGGTCAAAATTGTTATTTCATTTAATAAAGTTCTTTATTCAATTTAAGCTTTACGTTTTGTGGAAATAAGGCGAAAAATATCGCAAATATTTCAGAATCTGACAGTAGTGCTAGGACGATACAGTCAATATCGGTACACTGTCAATACAAAAAGCAAGCGATACGTATCGATACGACCATCATGCTGTACCGATACATCTTGAAGTATAATTTCACGCTTAGCTTTCATATAATTAATCAAAAGACTTAAAAGTATCGAGTTTGATCCTAATTATGTTACAAATACTTTATGATCATTTTGCTTTAGCCCTAGTATTTGTTGGATTCACTGTATAGATCAACCCAAAACATTCACTTTGTTTGTTGAAATTCAAAATTCTTGATTTTGTAACCTTAAGTCGTGTACAATGTGTATAGTATCGAATACGTTACATATCGGCTGTTGCTCGTATCGTCCCAGCCATATCTGATAGCCACATTGCTAAAAACTGATAACAAATATGATCAACAATGTTTAAACAATATACAAGAAAAAACTCTCACAAATATTGCTGTAACGCATGTAAATACTTCTTTCGAAGTAAAATTCAAATTCTAGCACAGTTAAAGACATTTCGCAATTGTGAACTCTAGTTGAACTTTGCCATGAAATTATAACTGTCACAGCAGTTCATGTGGTTAGGCCCTGCAGTACTGATCACTGCTCCAAGCATGTGTCAGGATTAGTGAACAATTTAAAGTTAAATTAAATGCAGTAGAAAGGTGTATTGACAATCAATATCTGTATACACCTTGTATCCATCAAAAGGCCTGAGAATCCATGCACACTTATGGTGAAATTCTCATGCTCCTTGTGCCATTTCACGGCTCAGTTCATAACAATAGGATTCCTAAGTTAATATAGATAAAGAACCCCCATGAGTATTGCCTTTAAGGAAGTATGATCTGATCCTCAGTTACGGTTATTTGCGTTGCGGTCGTAAATTAATTGCATAAAATTGTTTTGCATAACACATCCAAAACAGTATAAAGATATATAATGCATTTGTTTGACTTCTATTTAAAACAATTTGTACATTCCTTTAAATTAAATGCTTTTTAGAAATAAATACTGTTTATGACAGTACACACATCGATAAACTGGTAGACGGAATTAGTTTACCCTGCGTCGTTGGAACGTTTAGGTGTTTGACGCCGTTAGTTGTTAACGTATGTTGAAAGCGTCTGTTTAAAAGTGAACATACAAACGACAAGAAGTCACAAAGTCATTAAATTTAAAAAAATCGTACCAAAAAAGATTATCTTGCCGATTTGCATTTTATTTTAGTGGTATGTAACCTATATTTGTAGTTGAAGTTTCTAAACTAAAAGTTGTGTTTTGGTTTTCTGATATTTTCCATTGACGATTTAGATCTACAGTTAAAGAATGTTTGTCATTTAAAACGTTTTTGTGTCATAATTGTTGGAAATGTATTAACACACCTTTCGTTCAGTAACAGGGTTGCCAGCACTACACATAAAAAAAATTCCCTGACTTTCACTGACCAAATGAGATTTTTCACTGACCAAAACTACCAAACTTAAATTGCCTCCACCTCCCCTACAGCTATCGTACCGTAATTAGTTATTTTTTCTATATTTTCTTTCAACAAAAAATATTATATGTTATTAAATAAGAGATTTGACATTGGCATTGTTATTTGTCCGAGGGCAGTCGTATTGGCCCGAGGCCGAAGGCCAATACGACTGCACGAGGACAGTTCTATGTGACGATAACAGTACCAATATCAAATCTATTATTTAATGACAATTTTTTTACATAACTATTATTTATTTAAAAGACATAACTTAAAAAAATATTTCATTTAATTATGATGTGTCAATATTTTTCAGCTAACTTTACAAGCAAACAATTGCATGAAATGTGGGCCGAAAACGCAAAACGTCAGCCAATAAAATTGAAGGAAAAGTGGGCCGAAAACTCTTATTGGCCTTGGTCCAACAGTGATATTACTTATTAGACTGCTTATTGAAATTGCCAGTCTATTATTGAGAAGGGCTGGTGAAATGTAACAGGGCATACAAGTGAAAGTTATGTAAAATATATATTATTTAACAAAAAACGCTGTTTACATCTTAACAAAGTTTGGTAGTTTGGTATTCAGTAAAATATTAATAAAACTACACAAATTAAGCAAAAACATCTAACAAGATTTTACCAATGCTTCTTAGATAATTGACAAAATTAATAATGTAAGTTTACCTATTGATTAGCTAACAAAATATCACGAAACACATATAAACTTAAATTGTTAAACAGCACATTAAAAAGCAAGTAATTATTTCAACTGAAGCTTAAGCATTTATTGTATATTATTGACTAGAATTATAATCAAAATTATTGCAGAATAATAGAAATATTATTCTTCTGAAAATGTGACAATCGACAACATATCCATTTTTACACAAAACACTTTTCATAGAGGATACTCATACATTTTTTTCATATAATTTGTTGTAAAAAATATATATGACAAAACAAAAATTTCAATAACTTGAAAAGCAGGGGTTACTTTTCCACACTGATAATTTTTTAAGGGTCATACCTAATAGTCATTACAAATGAAATACAAAAAATAGCTTAACGCAAAGCTGTGTAACAATAATGAGAAGCTTAATTTTATATGCAGTCAAACTCATTTTTCAAATATATGTACACCAATAAAACTTATCAGCACTTCAATTTCTTTTCAAGTTGTTCCACATTTTTTATATCTGTATCTAGCTCTTATTCCAACACCCCATGCAAGTCTCTACAAGATAGAAAAGGATGTATATCTGGGTGCAAAGGTTGCAAAGCCTTTCAGTCTTCTAGTTATTTTATTTAAAATATAAGAATGTTTGTTTTATTTTACAAATATGAAAAATGATCATAACAACATACTTGTCAATGAAATATTTAATGAAAGATGACTGCCAAAGCCAAAAGAAATAATAGAAAAACGTGTGTCCTTCAAAAACAATTTCCCTGACTTTTGAGAATTTTTATTTTTAACTGACCAATTTTCAAAATTCCCTGACAATTCTCTGACCTTAAAAAATATCAAATTTCCCTGACTTTTCACGTCCGCTGGCAACCCTAAGTAAATAACATATCTGTATTGAAACATGTTTTTTCGTGACTAGTAAAGAAGCCTAAAATTTGCTAACAGTGCCATTGTTTATTAATATAGACTCAAATGTAAGATTTACAGTATTTTGGTCAATATCCCGGCAACGTCTCACCACCAACATTAAGTCTGATATGGTTTGTGTTAAACTTATAGAAATTACTGAATGAATGCTAATTTAGTTTGTATACACTGATAATATTGTTATGTTAACCTTCATTCCGTAGGCCTTGTAAGTTTTACAGAAAATAGAATCCTCTGGTTTTGATGGTGGTGGGACGTTGCCAGGATTATGTCGTATTTTGTATATACATGTACATATATCTTAAAATGTCAAAATATGTAAAAAAAAAGGTTTAACATTTAAACAGTAAGAGATAAGTTTATTGTATTCCTCACTTAAAAAGTTTTATTCCACTAACTTATAAAATATACAAATAATCTTTACCAAACCATTGTTAAATTATGTCCTGATTTGCTTTCATTTATTGTGTATGTGCAGCAGGGACTTATTTAGTATGCTTAACAAATTACAGCGGGCAATCAAGCTGCAGATACTGGTGTGAGTTGGCTTCATGGCAACACCATTTTACTGTACAGACCTAGCTCTTGGAAACATTCACACCTTTGAACACATTGCAGCAAAAACATGCATTCTTCATCATTAGGACCTTCCATTATAAGCAGGCAGTCTTATAGTAACATCAAATGCATACAACGAAGCTTATCTTAGATTAAACACATAGGCATAGCATCTTTAATCAGGAAATAAATATTAATTTTGTAAAAGCATGATTTATTTGCTAGATGTTTTGAATCTTTAAAAATATTTAAATGGACAAGAGCAGATAACATATGTTAAGACCATAAAACCATGCACGCTTCATGTATTTGCCAGTTTTACCATATTGCCTTGAACGCAACCGGAATGATAATCAATCTTTAAATCTTTACATAATGCTTTTTTAAATATACTTATTTATAATAACATTCAATAAATATTTTATAATTGTTGTAGAAGTTGTGATGGTGCATAAAAAGAAGTTACAGCTCATGTGCCTGCCTTCTTGACAACCGGTTTGAACATTCCAACACAGTGAGGTTTTATGACTGGATGGAGTCCTTGCCTATGGGTGTTAAAGGAACTAGGGCACATTTTATGTGGTGTATAAGAAAACTTGCTTTGCATATATTTTTCTTAACGATGAGGTATTTAATGTAATTTTAAATGCTTTAAATACATGTTGTATCAAGCAGTTATTTTAATATGTCTATGTACAGTGTACTTGTGTGATTAGTTAAAATTTTGTGTTATAATAAATTAGTAATCCTTAAGTTGTTCTTGATTGTTGTGATGTCAGGTGGTGCTACCCATACCAACTCCTAGAGGTTCCAAGATATTTTTAATGTTACTTTGAAGGGATACCAATAATCAATAATATTTAAGGTGAATCTAATTTTGATGACTAAATTCTATAACCATATTGATGCCTAGTGGTTGTACTTATAGCATACAGGTAATTAAACTCAATGATGCCTAGTGGTGATGCACAGTGCCACACTGACACTTCAGATGCTGAGTTGTAAAAGAATGAGACCTGGTGGTGATGCATGAACATAATTATGTTATTAAAGCAGCTGACCTCCAGAATAAACTAGAAAATAATTAGTTATACAAATGTTTCAAAATATCTCTTCAAATACATATAATAGTTGTTAGAAATCAAAAACCTACACATTTTCACTTTTTTGTTTTGCTTTGAAAAAAGACAATTCGCTTTTCTGCCATCAGGATATTCCTACTATACATAACGGCTACTTCGTTAGTAACGCAGTAGATTATGCAAAGAAAAACGATGTTTTACCATCGCGTTTGTCAACTTTCTCATTTGAATTAAGGGGTCAGTTATAATAGATTTCTCCACTGAACATAACTTGACCAGTATTTACCGTTATTTTTTTATAACATCTGGAGGTCAGCTGCTTTAACTAAACAATGACTTCTACACACTTGTCAAATGATGTGACTAGTAAACTGAGGTCATCGATTTGACATTACTCTACATTCAATGGCATATACATTTAGTCTAGGATGTTTTGATCGCTAGGCTTTAATTTGTGTCTTGCATGATAACATGGAAAACACATGTGTGGAGTTGCATTAAAAAACGAGCATGAGACATGTAGAAGGAGCTCCATCTGCAAACTTGTAACTTTGTAAGCCGGTTCAACAATAATGCATTTCCAACACCCAACCAAATGACCATTGAAAACAGTAACATTTTGTAACCCCACTTTCATTCCGTGGTCATAGAGATTGTTAAATGTGTAGTTTAAATAGATTATTGTCTGACCATACAGTAAGTGCGTTTGTTGATTAGCAATTTCTGGAAATGCAAACATCATTCAAAATATGTATGCAAAGTTGCCATTATATATCACAATAAAAGTGGGTGGGGTAAACTTTTTTACATAAACCATATACTTTTATATAATTTTCTTGAAACTTATTCTAAATTAATATATTACACAATTACATTTTATCATAATGAATACATTTACTGAAATTGAATTTTTTAAAGGGTGTTAATAAAATAAATTGACTATTATTAAGAAATAATGGAAAAAAAACACAACATTTGTTTTCATTTTCAATTTTTAATTGAGTATAGCAAAACATTTTTACACCGCGACCTTTCAATTTCTGCTTCTTACTTCAAAGATATATTATATGTCTCTCACCAAAAGAAAACTTAAAATACAAAAAAAACTACCAGTAAGCAGATATGTGCAATTATGTGTCATAACCCTTTATTTTAACACTGTCTCAAAATGCCATATTGCTTTATTTACATGACTACTTAGAAATGTGTACAAATAGACATTTCGTTTCAACTGACAGTAGTTGATTTTCTTTTCAATATACTTTCAAATAAATAGTTTTTGTTGATAATATACCACTTTAAACTAAATATTATGGTTATTTACATTACTTATATGAAACATAATAACACCACTTCCTTTTTAAAGTGGTATCGAGTTTTTTGGACACACACATGGTATTTGTCAAGCTTGACTATCTAAATGAAATCACCGTGACCCCAATTTTTATTTCATGTATGAAACATATAATAAATAGCCTTTGTAAGAAAACAAATTAATATTTTTTACTGAGATTTTGGTTTTAAATATAGCTCGAAGTGCTCGAACCCCCTTAACCACAGGAATAGAAACATAGAAAAACATAGAAAAAGTATGAACACTTACATTTACCAACACTAATAGTTGAAATATTGAAGGAAAATGACACATTTACAAAACGTGTTGGATTGTGGAACCTAACAATGTTTTTCTCACCCATCGGAAACTAGTGTTCTGGACATTATAGAGCGTAACATAGTAGTCACTGATACACAGCAGCAATTATTGGCAAGCCAAAATTTGCAATTGTGTTTTTGTTGCATAACGTCAGTTGATGTCATCAAATACACATTACCGCATAATTGTTCTGTATATACATATTTCGTATTACCATACATGTAGCAAACACTCTTGCTCCATAGTGCTTGGTAATATATGTATATGTATACACTCCAGATCTTCTGCATTGACATTATGTCGTGTAGATCTTCAAATGAGTCTGAGCATTGCAAAGCCTAGTTTGCTATGCTTATTCTGCCTGGTGGTGACTTCAGTTTCACATTCAAGAGTTGTGGTGACATTGCTTTTCAGGTATGTAAACTCTTCAAAATATGTTGACCCGTGGCCTCCTGTCCAACTCGACCTTAAAACGAATGGTACATTTTAACCCTTTAGAAGGTTAAACAAGATCAAAAAGATTGAAAAAACGTCATGGAATGTTTGTTTAACATACAAATGTTGCATCATATTTAAGGCATTCATTTGACTTAAACAGGAGCTCTGTTTAGTAGACATGGTGACGTCATAGTCTCCAGATATAATGTTATTTAGTAAAATGTAACTCTTACTGGTGTACACTGTAGGGTTTTCATCTATTTCTGAGATTGGTCCAAGTTTGTTGGTTAGTGAACCTAGCTCCCATATGTTTGTCACAGTCAACCCTCCCTCCGGAAGGTCAAATCCTGGAACCGCCACTGGCTTCAAGAGGACATACCATTTTCTCAGTGGAATTGACCCTATCTACCCTGTTTGCAATATTTTGTTCTTGAACATCAACTTATATTTTCTTCTGTGTTTCTTCTCTCATTAATTGGGTTTTTGTGTGTGTGGGCCATTTTGTGTAGGTCCTCTGCAAAACCTGACCAGTCTGCTTTGTCTGCGACACTTTCTTTATATCCTCAGATGTTCATTATAATTTATAAAGAACATATGTTACCACTCTCGCAATTGTTTAGTTTGCTAATGCGGAATGTGTACCTTTAAGACTGCCATTTGTTGAAATGACTTTAAGATATCAGTCATACACTTTACAATGTATAACATTAATTTCGATCTGCTACCTAAGGAGTTATTCTTTTGTGAAAGAAAGCAAACATGTGTCATTTACTAAATGATATTATTATAGCAATGTATTTTATTCTTAAAACCGTCTGGTGTTTAAATTCAATACATTAAATTCATTAAACTGTTAAATCGTATCAATCATTTCTTAATAATTTTATCTTAACATATTTATCTAGTTGTTAGATCGTTTTATGTTCTTCTGTGATTGATTGAACAAGTGTATGCAATTTACATGGGTAATATTTAATTGAAAAAAAAAATCGGAAAATTAATTGTAATGTTGTTCGATATGCAACGTTATATATTTAGTAAGCTTTAAATTACTAAAAACATTAATGAAATTATCTTTAAACATAAAATGACCTGACAACATTTTCAGGTGTGAGTAGCAAGTATAATTTATTCTACAACCAGCAATATAGGGCTAGAAGTACGTACGGAATGTATACGCCAGGGGTGTACGGACGCTGCTAATGTGACGACGCTGTGATTCCTACCCTGGGCGGAAATAAAATGTTGTGCATTCATAATCTTCGAAGCCTGCGAGGTTCTTTAGGATAGGGATTTTGGTTGCATTTAATGTTCGGTCGATGATTTATGTTATTGATATGGCTTGCTTTGTATTCATGAATTCAGATGATATGCAAATTGGAATGTGAGCGTCTTTAAAAAATATATATCACTTTTTTGTGGGTGGAATATGGTTATCTCTATAAATCTTCTACATTGTATTATGGCCGTTCGCACCCTTTTTTGTTAACAATACCATTATCGGCACATTAGCCAAGACAGTGCAATAACAAACGGCTACAACTTTTTGTGTATACTCGTCAGTTCCTGACAATAAACTTATATTGGGTTTTAAAAACGTAACGGAAGTACAATATATTAACGAGTCAAATACGTTCAAACTTACTTTAAAATAACTAACAAGATTAAATCCTTAAATTAAACGTATTAAAAAAGAATCCCCATTACTATTTTAGGTCCTATCGTTGTTGACCTGCCTTATGGTGCGGAGGCGTCTTGGCTTCATGGCGAAACACTTGATTTGTGTAAATCGGCGGACCAGTCCATGTGCGAACAACCGGGTGATTAACTCGTATTTAAAAGCATACTATTTACCGAAGTGTCTATGGTCTCAAAACCAACAAAATATAAGTCAATAAAAATAAATTTAGCATTAAAATCGCCTAGTTGTTTTAGAAAACAAGGGTTGTTAAAAAGAAACTGGACTGGTCGAAAATATAAAAAGTTTGATAGAATGCACAGGCAGCTTATAATAGTTAAGTCTTATAGCAAATTGTCAGTATAAAATCGTCAAATTGTATATTTGAAAATCTATAAAAACCTATGGCGCAGTGGATTCAACAGCAAATGGATAGTTAGAAAACATAAAGATGCATAATCTTTTTGACAAAAATGCCTTTAAAATATATTTTATGAAAATAACTATGTTTCTGTCTTTATGATGATTGTTAATGCCTAATTGAAGTCGTTCTCTGTTAAAGGGATAAGCATTTTTGTATTGACATAACTCCTTCAGTTTCAAATGTCAACAGATAATTGTCGTTTTTTCCGCCTTCTACAGTTGCTATGGTAACTATTTATGCAAAATTTAGGTGTTCTTTTGTGAAAGACGGGATTGTTGTTTTAGAAGGCTTTTTATGATCTTAACACTGTTAAGTGAAAAAAGGTTTTATTTATAAACATTCATGCATAATGGTAATTCTACAGGAATTGCCAAACTGCTGTTCCCGGACTTTGAACAGCTTCAATAAAACCGAGGCTGCTGTTTTCTCGTGCAGGCTATGCTTTCTGAGGGCTATCCCTTTCATCAGTTTATTATAATTCCCACTTCAATTTTAATATGTTTCAAGTTTTTTTTTGTAAAGACCAATCTATATATGTATATTAGGCACGTTCAAACTTGTTATTTCAATATCAGAAAAGTAGTGGTGGTTTAATTTAGGCAGGGGGTCTTATTTTAAATAGTCCCTGTGACGATTTATGATTTTTATCAAATAATAGTTTAATGAAATTGGACTTGATTGCTACATATCATACTTTTTTATAAAGTATCAAATGTATAACAATGTTTCAAGCCGAAAAACTATTACAATACCATACATTTTAGTACTGTTTTGGAATTGTTAAAAATTTCCCTCAATTTTTTTTGTCATTACCGCAACGAAAACACAAAATGGAAATTATTAGAAAGTAATCAAGCGCAAACATATTGTTGATACTCATTATATATAAGTACAGCCATTGAACACATTTTGATTGGAATTGATTTCTGATATTATTAACATACGTTTACACAAAGAAAGCAAAGTTCAAAATAT
>Ga0224511_10002802_pt1 | contig 12045 bp, 7 predicted proteins | sample SF_May12_sed_USG_2_FD_169988 | JGI IMG/M metagenome (GOLD analysis project Ga0224511, IMG submission 169988) | Sediment microbial communities from San Francisco Bay, California, United States - SF_May12_sed_USGS_8_1 | ecosystem: Environmental > Aquatic > Marine > Sediment | place: USA... | reverse complement strand
AATTGATTAGGATTAAATTGTCAGGTGACAATCTGACCTAGAAAACACAAAAGAAAGACCCCTTCACAAGCCTTCACAAGATCAAAGCAAATCTACCGCTTTGGGCGGAGTTTGAAATTTTGCGGAATGGTGCATAGGTAGGTGGGTTGGTTTGGGTTGGTCAGTCAGTCTGTTAGCAAATCATGGGGAGCAAACTACCTCAACAAATATTTTACTGATTTCCATGAAATGTTACAGTCATATACTACATGGTTGCTTGTTATAATTTATATGACTTTTTTGACTCAACAAGTCAACAACACATTCAGTATGTCAAACTGGTGGCCATCTTAGATTCCTGGCAAATTTGTGCAGGGGTGTGACACAGCTCTTGCAATTACCAGGACCATTTGTTTTCCTGAAAAATAAAATTAATTTGATTTATTGACTTACTGGAACTTTGTTCATTTGGAAAAGTCTGACCAGAAAAAGGAGAGTTATTTTCATAGCCTAATTGTTTTCTAGGGTTTCCCTAGTGTTCACTTATAACAATGACAGTGAGTAAGCTTGGTCAAGTAATAAAAAGTAGCTAGGCTCAACATATAGTAATATTATATGGGTATTTTAGAGACAATGGATTAATAATGGCTTCTTGATGAGTCATTATGTTGAATAGTGATAATGTCTGCTTGCTATTGAAGTAATATTATGTCTTTTTCATTTGCAAACTGGATACCTTGATGTCTTTGATTATCTAAAATGTATAATTATTAACCTTGTTGTGTGTTTTCTTCTCAAAATGACTGCAAATATTGTATGAATGTTATAAGCACCAACATTTCAGCTTCAATAATTCTCATACTCCGCTTTTTTAGCTCTTTTGAAAATTAACTTTCTATTGCAAATGAAGGTCTGCTGTCTGCTTTAATAATCCTCAGAGATTTAAATCTTGTTGTCACGCAATAGGAACTAAAGCGTCTGTGTCACAAAACACATTTTAGTCTGTCGCAAAGACAACAGTCTTTGAGCATGTTCAGCTTTTGAAAATAAATCTGTCAACATTCTATTGTGGTTTAAAGTTTGTCAGAGATTTAAATCTTTTTGTTATACAACAGGAACCAAAGCTTTGGTGGCACACAAAACATGTTTTGACTCTGTCTCAAAGATCATTGGGTTCAGTTGAATCAGTTCATGCCTAGTGAATGGCTGATTAACTTTCTAACTTGTGTGTGATCTGTATTCTGTTGACTGCACACCAAGGGCAGTGCACTGAGTACCTGCCCTTTTATGGAGTGGCAGAAGTCCCTTTTGTCATTTTGAACTTATTGTGGGCACAAACATTAACAGTAGTATTGTACAGTTGTACTTTAAACTGTCTTGAGGCCAAACATAATATTATAATAAAATTGTGATGGCTTGGTGCAAAACTATTGTAACCACTTTTGTAACAAATGATAGTAAGAATTGTTTTATACGTAGCTCTCTTATTTGTTTTCATTAAAACTACTTGTTGCAGGGTCTAAAACAATGTGTTTTACATATTAAACTACTACTAGTTTTAATCCATTAGGTCAATTTGATTGATCTTCAAACATTGAAAAACGCATAAGAACATATTGTTATACAAACAATTCTCATTGAGTTTAAAACAAAGGGATTGTATGTATAATGTTTTAACACATCATTTGTTCTTCTGAAAGTATGTACAAATGCTATGGTACATAAATGTTTTAATTTAAACGTTTAAAATATTTTTCACACAGTATTTTCCTTGGTTAATGATGATCTACAGCTGTCTTCAGTACATTGTTATGCCTAATTTTCTGTTTTATAATCCTCTTTCATGTGACAAATCATGAAAGTGAAGCAAATTCGTTGACAAGATTGTGAAATTGTAGCCGATGTTGGCAAGCTAGCCTTTATTGGCAAAAAATCACCTTCAGACGCAATACTGTGTTCTCTTCACAGAGTGAATACATTTCAATAAAATCCAATTTGATTTTGTAATCCCTTTACATAGAGCAAATGGATATTATTCAATCAAATGCAAAATGTAATTGCATGCCTTGGATTTCGGTTAATCTTGTTTTTCAACCATATTACTTCAGTACAAAACTGTCTAAATTTCAGATTTGTATGTTTTGTCTTTGATTTTATGCTTGAGATTGAATCTCAGATTTCGTATTCTAGTCATGGTTTAGACCAATCAGATTGCAATTTCATTCAGATTTGTGTAATTGATAGTCGTGACACACTGTTTTCTATTGCAAATGTTTTGCCATCAGCAATGGACAATAAATTTGGTTGTATTAATTTACTACAACATTATATGCAACAAAATGAGCTGTATTCATTTTACTTTCATCCACGTTTTGTGGCAAGTCTTTAGAAATGATTTATTTTAGATAGAGAACTTTAGCCAACTGCAACTGACTTAATACAGCATCTGCCAAACAATGAGTTTGACCCCTTCCTCACATGAGCTAGCTGTCAGGGACAGCAGAAACAGACTTATCGCAATGTCTAGCATCATTTATCACGAAGAAATTTTGCCGCTCCTGGTGGGGCTCGAACTTCTAACCCTCAGATTACGAGTCATGTGTTCTAACAACAAAGGTAATTCTGGGCTGACTAATAAAACAATAAAATTTATAATGTTGTTTCAGCTGCCACCACACCGTCATTCACCGACTTCTTCTTCTCGACCGAGCCAACCAATATAATCGGCTACAAGGGGAGATCGATCCGATTACCATGTGCTGTCATTCATGCCAACCGAGGGGCACCGCTTATCGACTGGTTTAAAGATGACGTCCTGCTGGATACCAGGACAGATCGGAGGTGAGTGCTGTTAAATGAAGAGGTAAGGCTTGGGTTTTGCGCTGTTTTTGACAAGGTTATATCACAATGTCTATTCTCCTGTGACTGTTTTCTTGCAAGGATCAGAGCGGAGGGAAAATTGAACAAAAATATGTCTTGTTTTCAATTTACATAGACAACTTTTGCTGCTTTAGTTAAGGCTCAATCTTTTGACCCCTGGAATAACTATCCTGCTGTATGGAATGAGCTATGAGGCACCTTTACAAATGCAACATGCAGATTTATTTACGTAAAAACATTTTCAGCAGGACAACCATCTCTGATGTTGATTGCTTTTCAATGGTCTGTATCTAGATGTATCTATGATCTAGATTTCTTAGAAATATTTGGCAAACATTTATTTTATGTGTCAGATATGCAAACTTATTTTTAATTGTACCTTGTTTACTTTGAGAAAAATGAAACAACTTAAATCTGGTTTCAGGTTTGCCATAGAAACAGATGGTTCCCTGCTCATTCAAGAGCTACAGGACAGAAAAACGGAAACAGATGCCGGTTCCTATCATTGTGCTGCCACCTGGGAGGGGCAGATAATCCACAGTAGAAAATGCATAGTCCAGATTGCAGGTCAGAGTTGCCTCCCTTAAGTTTTTTTTCACTCAGATCTCTTTTTCCTACACTTAAATTTAAATTGAACAAGGGTAAAGAGTACAGTGTGTATATATGCATGACAGTTATTTTTGTGGCACAAACATTCTTTTAAAAGAATGGTGGACATTTTTGTTGGAAGGAATATTTGCTATGTTACATAAAATATTGTTTTGATTTCAAAATATGTTACCTTGCATAATTTCAGATTTGTTATATTATGTTGTGTCTTTTGTCCAAATTTCCCCAAAACTTCCATTTTCCATGCATTTATGCCTTCCCGTGCATAAAATGAGTTCTGAGAGATTTGGTTGTGTGGAAGAACAAATTGATTGTGAAGTTTATGTGTTACAGAGAGACATGAATACAGGCATACTCCTTGAATTTAAATGAGCGTTTGTCTCAGCAATTTGTTCCTGGCAGAGTTTTAACACTGTCTTGTAGTTTATTGCATATTCAACATTAGGACTGAACAATAGTCATTCTGGTGCATTATTTGAACATTAACTAGAGGCATTTTCACGGAAAGAATGGAAATAAAACATCATTTTAGGCCAAACAAAAATAAGTTTATTTCGGGTAACCACTTGAAATAATAAGGTAGGAATGGTCGGGAATTATTTGTATTTTTACTTGTTTTCTTTTTACCATAAAAATGTGTCTTTTTCTTTTGAAATTAATTTTAAAAAATGTAGGATCGCTGTCAACTTCTAGAAAGGGTTAGGTTACACTAAGAACACAATTTAATAATTTTAGGCCTTATATGTAAATAATATATAAATAACACATGGCGGTGAGGGTGACGGTACAGATTATCAACGCGAGGAAAATCATATCAACCGAGGCATTAGTTGTCTTCCTTAGATAGTGGGTAATATAACCATGTCATTGTACGAAATAACAACCAATCCAGTATAGGGCTTTAGCATATAGGAATCATCAGTGAGGTATAATAATACAGGATATTACGTTGGTCTGAGGCAATACCATTTTACAATGTCAGTCTTGTTACAGAATCAGATAACTTTCCGAAGACAGCTTTAATCAAGCAAAACTTGACACAAGATGTTTATTTATCTCGAGGAATTTCCGAATTTCTGTATATTTTATCTCATTTTTTTCGCCTGATATATTTCGTTTCTTCGTTGGATTACTTTTCCTCCAAGAAGATTTCATTTAGATCACTGTGACCTGAATATCAGTGAGACTGTTACAAAGTGAATGATGGACGTCATCTAGAGTTTTTTAATCAAGACGGTACCATCAATTCAGCTTGAAATAAGGCCTAACAAAAAACATAAATGTGTTTTGGGTAAACACTTGCCAATATTAGGTAGGTAGCTTCTTGATTTGTGTTTAATTTTTCAGATCTTTTTGCAATGTAAATACATCTTTCAGTTTAAAGTATTTTCGGCTTAAAATTGCAGAAAAATCTAAACGCCCCAAAAATACTGTAGGGTCATTTTCTAGGTAAGGTTTGTTTACACGAAACACACATATTATTTTTAGGCCTTACCATTTATTCAAACAATTTGACATTCTTTCTTGGAATCACTTTATGTAAATGTGTGTTGATAGACAGGACTTTAGGTTTTAGACATGATATATTTTTTATTCAGTTTTGAGGTAAAAAAGCAATTTCAAGATATAGGAGGGTGGGGGTTACAATTGTAGTTATTTGAACTTCAAGTTTTTAAAGAAAAGGGTTGAAAGGTGGACGTCTTTTGATACTTTTGTTTCAAAAAGTGTTACATCATACCCCTGCAAGGGAAGTATGAGAGGGGGTATATAGGTGACTCTCTATTGCGTGTTGGTCGGTCAGCCGTTTGTTTGTCCACATATGATACAAGCTTGTGGAGTGAACTTCTTGGAATGAAACTTCTCATAAATTATGTAATCTACATGAAGTGTAGATGGGCAAGACAGATATTGCCCAGTGATCTGGCATTAGAGAGTAATGTTCCCTTGAACGGCATGATTTAACACTACAGAGTTATGTGCCTTTGCACCTGGTGTCCATCATTTCAAAGTGATATGCCCCTAAACTGGGTTATTATAAGATAGTCACATTCTTTGACAAATTATCTAGGTGGTTTTTGGCCTCCTTGGTCTCAACTGACCCCCCAGAATTTGTGATTGATTAACTGTCAGGAAATGGAGCAGACTTGTGTCATTATGATGTCTTGAATTTTACAGTAACGTTTACACATCACAAAATGTCTACTATATTTCATTTATTTGTCTGTTGGGTATGGTTTATAACCTACTGTATATTACATTATTATTACCACATTGGTAGAGCTTGGTGAAAACATGTTTAGACACATTGACACAATATATTTTTTTGTTGAGTTAGTTAAGTATATTTTTAAGGTAAAAAAGTAAAAAAATTTTTTTATAGGTTTACTTAACTGTTTTAGCTGAGCGGCGATAAGACTTGAATCATGACTATTATATCTCGCGAAGACGAATGACCGTCATCATCACCTATATACATGTATTTTGCAAAACAAAAATGCACTACTAGGGTATCGGTTTACCTAATATATATTTTACATAAAAACAAATATTATTCATAGTTTGCACATAATTATGACAGACAAGCGTATTATATAGTTAAAATATACCATTAGATAAGTGGTGCAATGCTGATGTAAGGAAACAAAAGATAAAAGCATAATTACTCAGTGTCTGTCTTCTGGCTTTACTGTTATATAATTGCTAAGGCCTGGACAAAATAATATGTGTTTCAGGTAACTAGACACTACCTAGAAAATGACAGTGACCGAAAAGTTTTTTTAGCTTTTTATTATATTCTTTTTTTTATCTTATTTCAAGTCTTCAAAGCCAAAAAGACTTAATCACGTAATTTCATGGTAAAAAATAGAGTAGATAATTCCCGACCCAACCTTTCTAAAAATATTAATTTGGTTAATTAAGCCAAAATATGTTATTTTATAGTAAAAAAAATAAAAAATAAAAAATTGCCAACGTACCTAATTCAAAAAAAAATTTGGTTATGTAAAAAACACATGTTATTTTTTTGGCCTAAACTGTAGGCAAATATAACAGACTTGTGTCGCTGCCCCTTACTTTATAACCCTCCGCCTTTTACACGTTGTCAGAAAGTGTCTATACTGTTTCATTTATCGGTCTGAAAGGATTCCTTAGACCAGGAAATATGGCACGAAGTCATTTTTGTTAGGGATGGATAATTTTCCCAGTCTGAGAGGTGGAGAAATATGGTGAGTTAGAGCATTACTGTCTTATGTTAATCAGATTTGTCTGAATATTTAGTATGTTTTTGCGCCTCTTGTCTTTTCGTTTTCGTTGAGTGGAATATATGGTCAGCGCGAAAGTATACCATCTATTTTAATTATCTCTCAGCCGTATTATATATATTTGTTGGATATCTTTCTGTCAAGAAACAGTTAATGGTAACTCTGAGTCGGCGCAAAATCATGTTATCTTGTGAGAAAATTTATAACAAGTTACCTCAGTTTTGCACTTAAGCGTTGCTGCCAGATAAGGATGGACTATAGAGATCTCTCAATTCTCGGAAGGTTTGCGATGTTACATAACGGAAAGAATGTGTTCTGTCAATATAACAGTTCCCATGGTGATGGGGTCAGGGTGATGTACCTAATTGAAAACCATCGCAGACAGACAGATTTGGGGGAAAAGGACATAAAAAAACGTCTATGCATGATCATGTTGATTATTTTATGCCAAAAAATATACATACTAAAAAAAATTAAATGTTTAATGAAAATGAATAAAACCCTTTAGAGTTATGTAATTTAATGATTAAAAAAGCATGTTAAGCAAGATACTGAATTTTGAATCAATATTTGGCCGCACAGTCAAAATACCATTATGTAAAATCTATATCCAACTTGTACAAAGAAGATCTAAATATATACTATGACAACTATAAAAATTATATAAATTTCCTGGAATGGAGCACATTTTCCATTATATAGTGCTGGAGGAAATTGAAGTCTATCTCTTATTTATGTTCAAATTTTGAAATATTATCTGATTTCAAACACTTTATAACTAATTTGTCATGAACAATTATTTGTCTATCACAGGGATGGAGCACAATTTCCACATAGAGACAGAAGTCTAATCTCTTAGATATGTTGAGATGTCTACAAATAACTTATTGAAAGCTCTGCACTACTACAACTTAATGAATTTGTTTTGTCTATTTAAGGAATGGAGATCAACCATCTCATAAAGGCGGAAGATGTTGAGGTCTACCTCTCAGACTAGATGAAATCTCTAGACATAACTGATTAAAAGCTCTCTACAACTTAATTGAATTATAATTTGTTATTTTGTCTATTCTTGGAATGGAGTGAAACTTCCAAAGAGCCAGAAGATATTGAAGTCAGTCTTCTTAGATATTTTCAAATTAGAAATCATTAGAAATAACAGATTAAAAGCTCTCTACAACCTTTTGTCTTAAACATTTTTGTCTATTCCAGGAATGGAGCAAAACTTCCACAAAGCCAGAAGGTTTTTGTTACAGATATTGAAGTCTATTTCTTGTATATTTTCAATATAGAAATCATTAAAAATAACTGATAAAAAGCTCTCTACAACTTATTGAATCCTAATGTTGTCTATTCCAGGAATGGAGCGAAATTTCCACATAGAGCCGGAGGATGTGGAGGTCTACCTGTCGGACACGGCCATGTTTCAGTGTGCCATCGAGTCTGTCCCTGCTGCCAACATCACCTGGTACAAAGGTATGGTGGATTGGTTAATTGCCTGATCAGTTGATTGGATAATGCAATCATTCTATATTCACAATACACAAGAAAATTCCTCACAGATAAACACTTAGCATATTCTATTGAGAGTGAGGTTAATAATTTAACTATACAATCATAATAGCTCAAAATAATACAACATTATCTCTTGTCAGTTGTCCATACATTGCTTGTAAAATAAATATTTTTTCCGTTCGATCATAAGTACATATAAAATGCTGGGACAAAATTTGAGAATCAATACTGGTAAATTACGCTGTTTTATGGGCAATACAGCATGCAATTGTAACGTGTTTGATAGTTAGAAATGGTTCCAGACGACACGCCTTTTTTTCGATAATGAACGCAATTTAAGAGAAAAAGACCGATTTCCAGACTTGCAAAATTATTGCTCGCTTATTTGCATCGCGTAACTAGACATATTCAAATTTTGATCTGACGTGAAACCAGTCATTATATTGGTGTTTAGGCATGTAAATATATTGAATTTACATCTTAGTCTATAACATCTTGGTCTACAAAATGTAGCAATTACGAAATGTCTGCATGATATGTTTGTCAAGTTTTGGTGCAAAGTCAGCAGACTTGAGCTTTATTTTAGATCCTCATGCAAGTTGGCATAAGAAATAGCATTTCTTTTTTGGTGAAAATTCATATTCAACATAAGATGTGTCACAGAAAAAATCCAACATTTTCAAGACTCTGTAACAACTAGTAATAAATTATGTGTGGACTTAAAATAATTTATATTTGAAAATTGAATACTTTAACAATTTTCTGGACAGAGCCAGCAAGTAACGCACTTACCCAGAAGGCCTTCTGGTGATCTTTGATGTTCAGTTTTGATGATACAGTCAAACCTGTATTAGCGGTCACCTCTATTAAGCAACCAACCTGTCTTAAGCAGCCAAACAAAATGTTCCAAAACATTAATTTTGTACTGATATTCACCTCTGTTAAGCAACCACCTTTTTTTGCTTCCCTTGTGTGGCTGCTTAACACAGGTTTGACTGTATACAATATTAAAATCTGCTGATTCAGCCTCAAATAAATTCAATATGTTCTCATGTCTTACGACAATAGTCCAGTCTCAGAAAGATCCAGCAAGCTGATTTATTATGTGTGCCCTTCTATTAAATAAGGCCAAACAAAATAATCTTGTGTTTAGGCCAACGGTCTTAAAAACTTGAGGTAGGGTTGGCTGTTTTTTGTTTTTTTAACAGTATTTTCGTAAAAAAAAGTCTTGGGTCGGCGGGTTCTGATAGGTAGGGTCGGGTTGCCCGAAACACAGGATTTTTTTTAGGCCTAATTTATATTTTAAACTGAAATATTATCTTGTGTTTGCAGACAACAGTCCAGTGACCGAGAGATCAGGCAAGCTGCGGACCTATCCGGAAGGCGTGTTGGAAATCTACGACGTTCAGTTTGATGACCTGGGCACGTATTCTTGCGTTGCCGAGGGCGTGGATCGGACACGACGGAGCCGAGATGCCAGGCTGTCACAACGACGAGCAGGTATTTAAATGTTTGTATGTTTAATGTGTTGCACGATAATATGGATATAATTTAATGTGTTTGAATGCAAAGTTGTCCTATTGATCATGAGTTGAATGCAGTATGACGAATGAATTAGGAAGCATAACATAATTAGACATAGAAAACAGTATTTTCTTAAAAAGATGAGCTAGTACTTAATTTGTTCACTTTGTATTCAATAAAGATTAGTGCAATGAGTTTTAAAGTTGTATAAAATGGTTAACGTTGTGACTTATTTTACATATACAGTATACTCCTAGTTTGAACATAGTTAAACATGACTGAAAGATACTGATTGTCACTAACTATGTTTGGATCTTATTTATTGTTTTCCTGTTTTTTAAACAAACAAAACACATGTTTCAGTTGTAAGCAGTGACTTTGAAGGGAACACCCCCAACTTCACCTTGAAGCCCCTGGACACATCGGCCATGATTGGATCCAAGGCCATCCTGTTCTGTGGCGCCTTCGGCCTCGGGTCGGACCTCAGTAAACCCACCATCACATGGCTGAAGAATGAAAAGGAAATTGATCTGTAAGTCATATTTATACTGATAAATGTAAATTTTTATGCCCCGCCATCGAAATCGCGATAGGCATTAAGTGTTGTTCCTGTCCGTCAGTGTGTTTGTCTATCCAAAATTCTTTTGAATGAACCTGCACCTGTATGTCTGGTGTGAATTTAATAAAACTTTACTATGATGCTTGACCTAATGCCTAGTTGTGCATAAAGGCGGAAATTTGCTGTAAGACATTTTATTTAAAAGTTATGGCCCTTGTGTCAAAATGCTAATTTTCATTTATGAGACAAAGAAATTGTTTACTTGATTGCTTTGTTTGTTATCTTAGTAAGTCTGGAATGTTTTTGCTAAAGGACTGTAGTGGAAGAAGTTACTAATGGAATAACAGTTTAAGAACAAGAATTAAAATTCTTGCACCAAGGGAGGAATTATTAATTTATTTTATGTGATTAATAGTAATACTAATACAAGTAACCTGAAAATTGGGCACAAAACTTAATTAAGTAAACTTTAATTTACCGGAGTTAGAATGAAAAAGAAACAAAATTGTTATCATTTAGTTAGGTTAACAAATATGATAAATAGTTACTGAATCATTTGTGAAATGGTTTTCAACATAAGTTATTCTGCAATCACCTTGAAAAATGAAAAAAGATAATAACAATTAAATTGTTTCTGTTCTCAGCAACAAGGACGGGCGGGTGACGATGATAGGGGGAGGTAATCTTCAGATCCTGGATGTCAAGTATTCCGAGGAACCATCGGAGGAGTCGGACCACGCCACCTACATGTGCCGCGCTGAGAACGATGTTGACTCCAATGATGCGGAGGCACAGCTGGAAGTCCTGGGTATGTCTTAGGATCATTTCACACCACATAATACAGGTGCATGGGACTGAGAAATTACACCAATTATTACATTTTTGGGCTGAAAACAATGTTGACTGTAATGATGCTGAGACATAGCTGGAGGTATGAGTATGTTTTAGAATAATTTCTCACCGCATATTACAAGTGTATATGACTAAGAATAAAATTGATTCTAATGATGCTGATGGTTGGCTTGATGTCCTGGGTATGTAATGTTATTGTGTTTGCAAATCTGAAAATAAGTCACTCGAAGGACTCTCAGGCTAGGTTGGAAGTCGTCATGTTTTTAAAATTCCTTCCTTAGCTCTCATGTATAATATTTGAATTACAAAAATATGATACAGCATTTTGCAATGGTGAAGATGATGATTACTATAAATAGCAATATATAAGAATTTATAAATAACCTTATCTTCTATCTGCCATGCGTTCAGTAAGCATTTGTGTTCGCGAACGACCACAAACATTTGGTAACAATTGACTGTAAACACAAACTTTAGCCAATAACAGTTCGCCAAGCGAAAAGCACTACAGAACGTTCGCGGTCGTTCACGAACAACACAGCTTACTGAACACTCTGCTGAGTTCCCACCGGTGTTCACATCATAACCAACCAACCATTTAACAAAATCGTATTCTATTATGGGTCATTGTTACTATCAATAGTAATGTGAATCTATAAATAACCTTATATTCTATTTCAGTGCCACCAGTGTTCACGACCCTGCCAGTCAACCTGTTGGCCAAGGAGAAACAAGACCTGCTGATTCCATGTACAGCCAGCGGTCAGCCCACACCCGTCATTTCATGGTATTGTCCTTTATAACTTACTCATTTGTTTGTATGATTTAAAGCCATTTCATTTAACATTGATTTGAGTGAGTTCAGAG
>Ga0224511_10002801_pt1 | contig 12046 bp, 4 predicted proteins | sample SF_May12_sed_USG_2_FD_169988 | JGI IMG/M metagenome (GOLD analysis project Ga0224511, IMG submission 169988) | Sediment microbial communities from San Francisco Bay, California, United States - SF_May12_sed_USGS_8_1 | ecosystem: Environmental > Aquatic > Marine > Sediment | place: USA... | reverse complement strand
TATAGCATTCAATACACAGATGGTTACGTCACTATGTGATAAGTAATCCCAAATTCAAGATGGCGCGCCCCTACGTACATCAGAGAGATGGTGTGGTGTAGCCACTGTCCGATGAGTTCAGATTGGGGCCATTTTGTCACTGTGCCCTTAAACATGACATATCTACATTGTTTGCAACATTCTTTGTTTGAACATCTCTTCAATTTATATTGAAACTCAGAACAAAAGAAATCTAAATATTAGAAACATAAACGCAGTTCTCTAGGAACAAAATGTTCATAAGTCTTTGTTACTTAATTCGGTGGTGATAGTGTGTTGCGTCTTTTAACTGAACATCGTTTGTTTGTTCTTACACATGCCGCGTGAAGTAAGAACAACCATTAGATCTTAGTAGTGTTGTTCAAATTCGCAGTTTTAAAATTTCTACATCAAATGACATATACCGGTAGTGTTGTTGTTCTGCTAAAATTGAAAATCGAATAAAAACCTCTACTATTAACGAACCACAGAAAGAACCACAGAAAGAACTGAAATTGCAACAATTTAATAGAAGTGAAACTAGAGGATTTGAACATTGAATCATATTATTTGGCAGCCAAACTTTGCCCAGGGCTTACAGAATCTACAACGTGTATTGATCGACATCACATTCACCCACAGGAACACTTAAATCCAGATATCCACTTTGTTCCATTAGTTTCATTTCAAAGTCTGCGTTTTGTACGAAATGTACTACGCCTGTCAACATGTCTCTGTACATTCTTTATGACATATCTTAATGTGAAATATAATTGTTTTGGTAATTTATAGGAAACGGCACTCTTTCCAGAAAAATTGCATATACATGGATAACTGACGACATTCTTTAAATGATTAAATGTCACATAACATAGGATAACTTACAAATTTGAACAAACTAAGTGTGATGATATGCTAGTTATTATTAAAAAATGAAATCAGTATTTTAGCTATTGTATTTAAATTGGAAACAAAAATGTTTAGACCTTAAATTCTATTGACAAACTAGCAATGTAGACAAATACGCTTAAGTGCCCAAAATAACACTACAATAAGACGTTAAGTAACCCATAGTCCCTGTAGACTTTTAATTAAAGGATAAGTACAATTTTACACAAACAAAACCTGTCTTAGAATTATAAAGTGCGTTTTGCGTTGAACTCTATGTACCTTATAAACACTTGACAATAATACACCGATTTCTTAAAGGATATGTTAATATGGTAATTGCTTTAACAAGGACTAGTTGTTTTCTACCATTGATTTAATGATGCATGATGGCATTTGTACAGCTAATCGATAGCAAGTCATGATGAATTGCTTTCTTAGCCCGACTGTGGTCTCAACATTTTACACCACCAATGGTACCACTCTACCAAACATCTGGCCATGGTGAGTGTCTAAATGTACGGTAAACATGTCTTCATACTCATGGTTGGAAGGCCAATTTAAATATATGTCTATTGATTATGCAAATTGATGCAATTCGTACTTGATCAAGAGCAGTTGTTTACAATAGTAATGGCAAAATGAGTGGAGAAACGGCAAATCGCATGTTGCTTATGCATTTGCACTGTACGAATTTAATTACAGAGTATTCCTATTATATACCACCAATCTGTTTTCTTGAAAAGCAGCAACAGGTATATCATATAAGATTATGAAATCTTCCTTCTTAAGAATATTTCACAGACATATGAACTGGATAGACATTCAAAACGACAGCATGGTGTAAAGCTTTTAATGTATTGGGATTTCAACTAGGAGGATATCAACCTTTGTGTTGACAAACACATTTCTTTGCCTTCTGATTAAAGCACATGGCCATACATTGTACACTCTTGGGAGTTCGACTTGACTTATTACTTGCCATCATTCACGATGATATTAGGCTCCTTCACTGACGAACGTTCGAAACAATGTCTATATTCCACGTTTTATACCAGTACACATTAAGGCAAAGATGTAGATCAGATGTCTAGTGTCTGAGGGCTGTGAACATATATGAAATATAAATGTGACAAGATATTGAACTCATCGTCTAGTGCAATTTTAAAATCATATATTCAATTTAAGACTGAATCAAACACACTTGGAGCCATTTATCGGTTATAGTGATGAATTGTTTCAATAATTATCCTTTTAACTGTTTATTTCCAGAATACGTAGTGTATATTTAGACAAAGCAAAATGAACAGCCCGTTTGCTTAGTGCATAACGTTTTGAGAGTGAAGAAATTTTTTAGAAAGTCTTTGTGTTCCAACTTGGCACCACCTTAGTACTTAAATAAAAAAATAACAGCTTTTTCATGCTCAAAGCATTTGTTTAAGCCTCCGTTACAACAACAAGTTGTTTATATGATATCACAACTATTTTGGAGAGCCTATACTAGATTCTAATTTGCGTTGTCTTCTATTTTAAATAATATCGTTTGACGGACGCGCAAAGATGTCATCGGATATATCTATGGCCATTAGCCCGAGACAAATTCACTCCGGGATGTGTTGACAGTTGATTGCATGTCGTGATACATAGATTTCCGGATATGACTGTAGTTGCACTCCAACGACTTTGGTATTTGGTTTTGATACATATGTTTATTGTTACTCTCCTTCATTACGTCATGCATGAATATACTGTCTTTTGTAATTTTAATTACAAATTATATTAAGGAACATGTAAAAGACGTTTCTGTAGCCCAAAATCTACACACATTTTGACTAATACGAAAAAGCCTCGCCATTGACCTAAATTCTACAATATATAATGTTATGCTTTCTATAAAGGAAACATGCCACCAGACAGATATTGCGGATTAAGAAATGGTTTCAAGACTAGGTATAAACTAGACGTGGATAACATTATGACACTGTTAGACTATGTTATTTGCAATGCCGTTTGTAAACCAAGCCATGTCAAATATTTTTAATGTATTATAGACAATTATCTTTAAGTGTGATCATTCATTCTTTATTGTCGTTGATAAAAAACGTTTTCAGACTGTTTATTTCGCAATACATGTTTGTGTATGGTTATTCGTTGTAATCGGCCAACGAGGATTTCTATTATCCTTTCCAGACGTATCTCAAACGGTTGAAACTTAACAAATTGGTTCGGACTGAAACATAATATGGATTAATGAAAATAATGTTATCGATCAACCAAACTAGCATTTGGCTTTCGTGACTGCGAAGTTTATTGATAGGAAAGCGTCCACCCAATGGAACACTAAAACTACATATCCATTTCAGATGCTTTTAACATGTTCCCATTATATATCTTTAACCATGTTATGGCGGTTGTTGAAAGGTAATTACTTACCACTTAAGTGAAAACGGCACCGGTTCGTCTTTACCAAAAGCAGCAGGGAAACATTGCCAATAGACAATAAATTGGCAACGACTTTCCCTGTGGTTAATTCGAATTATGTTCTAAATTTGTGAACAATAATTTAATTAAGCTATTTCAAACTGTGTGAACCACGAAATTAAAACTCTTAACACTCTTCAATTGCCTTGATTCAGTGTCCTTAATATGCCACAGGTGTCAGTCTTACCACTACAGTGCCTTTGTGGAGGCCGAAATATATAGTAATTCTGTCGAATCCGATTGAATGATCACAATACATTATTATATATAGTTCTTTGATTGTTTTTCGTCACAGCAGTCAGTTAACATAAGCAATATTTATCTTTGCAACGTAGCCGACAAGCGTAATCAGTACCGTGTAGACGTACCCGTGCCAGTCGCAGACAACTGTACTTTTGAAAGAGATTGCGGCGAATGGCCATAGATATATTTTCATACAACCAAATATAGAATGTATAGTACCAGAAAATTCAAATGTATTTCGCTAGACGGACTCACTAATTTGGGTGTACAAACAAACTATCTATTTAAAATCTTTGCAAAACACATATCATATTAATTAACGGGAGGACAATTGCCCTAGATGCATTTAGGCCAACCTTGTTTGTATATGATGAATTAAAAAAATTCCTATATTTTCAATATCCGGAATCAGCATTTATTTGTCTCATATCCTTAGTTTTCTAGTAACAAAAAACAAAAACAGGCCGTGGGTTCAATATACACTGAAAATAAACTTAAAACTGCGTAAACAAGTAGTATTTTAAATGGCGTTTGTTTTGCTTTTGTTTATAGCAGTACTTGTGTGTATCGCGTGGATCTAGAGCGCAGACTCTTTATATCTGTGTTTACACCATAACGTGTGATGGATTTGTCTACAGGCATTAAACGCTACACTGTAACAAACATGTAAGTATGTGGTTTATATATATATAAACAACATCCAGCGAAGAGACTAATTAAAATATACATGGAATAACATTCATGTGTTACAATACTTATATTTGATTGATAGGTGATAACGTAGAAAGTTAATATGGATTAAAATGAAGTGGGAGATGAAAGTGTAAATGAAAACAATTCAGTCGTCTGTGTGTTAATTAAACAAATTTCGGCCGAAGGCGACTTGAAGTGTAAACATCTGCTAAATGAAAAAATACACATCTAGGCTAAAACTGACCACTTTTAAAACGTGTTATGAAAATCGAATTTAGTATATTAGAGAAAAACTGGACAACTTCTAATTAATATACAAAAAAGAGTTGTAACTCTGTGAATCAGAGGGGTAAAAACCAGCTCTACACTGATCAATTCTGTGAAGTTTCATTAAAACTGGGCAAGTGATTTGTGATTTGAACGCCGAACACATTATGGGGACCTCACACAGGGACCAAAGACAAAAACAATAGAACGCCCCTATAAGATGGAGAAACACAATAATATACTGTTTGCAGTACGTTCAACGGAGAATAGGGTAAACCCACTTGAAGCATAGCCTGTATGGGAAAATAGCAGTCTCGGTTTTATTGAAGCTGTTAATCAGTGGTAATGAAAGCTGCCACACCTCGAGTGCATACAATTCATGATCCCTGAGGACCAGAACAAAATTACTACACAATGATGTGGTACGGGGCGACATTTTACAGCCGCCACACAGGCACTTAACCAGCTGTAGTAAGTAAAAACATACTACTAGTGTTTAAGGCATGAGAAGATGTACACGTGTATGTATGGCTCATAAATTGCATAATTTATTGTCAAGTTCGTGTGTCCAAATTAAAGTAACAAATGCCTCCTTACCAATACTCACTTATCCTTGAAATAACGTGTGAATTATTAAATAAAATAATTGAAAATTGTTTCCAAATTTGTTTATTGCATGTCATAAGAATAAATAGGCATTTAGTTTTCAATCAAATAGAGCAATTTTTATACGTTAAAGGTTAACTAATAGGACACTCCAGTTAACAAAAATTGTCCTTACCTATTTTGTGTGTCAGTTCGTCTGTATTAGTGAAGATCACACAATTTAACAGCAAAACAATGCACTGCTTGAGCAAATAATACACCATGTTTGCAATTCCGTATATTTCTCAGCTAAACTCGATTATACAATCTTCAACTTTTCATATGTATTGATCAATAATGTTCTTTCCGACAAAACAAACACTAACACCATTCTCCACCAATATCCTTAAAAACGAAATTAATCCATATTAAACGTCCATTCAACACGCAGCTACATATATGGTTTGAGTATTGTAGCACATTTCTGGAAACCCAAGGTCGTTAAGTCAAAGAACCTTGTACTAAATAAAAGAACGTGTTCAAATGTCAAAAACTGCCACTTTTACCATTTGTACCACCATGATGCCATATTGTATAGTAACAAAACCTCAATCGATATTGTTTCCGGTCCGGTATGGTTTCTCTTCCAGCGCCAATGTCGGTTACCAGCGAAACGCATTTTGGATTTCCCAATACAGCCCTGGACTAATAGATTCTCAGAAAAGATTATCTTCCGAGTCAGCGAATTGGAAAAACGGGATATTATCTTTATTACCAAAACGTTAGCCAATATCAAATTATTTCATTTCTGCTTAAACAAAGATCAATAGATGCGGTCGACAGGGACCACTGTCCGAGATCTGATGTCAGAAGTTTCTGTCATTTACATACACAGTAGTGCATCACAATAAATTATACTCACCAAACTAGAAAAGAACGATGGCGGTTTGTGAAGCGTTCAACTAAAGCCAATTTCAAAAGACGCAAGGATTATAGTTTGTTTATATGATGTTAATTAGGGTATTAAATCTACTATATATGACTTGGTGTTTGAAGCACTAAAAGCAATGTTAGGTCAATGTTTACATAAAAGTGCCTACATAAAGTATTGATTAATTTCACATATAATGGCAACATCTCCTAAACAACATTTAAAAGATGCCATGTCTATATCTTGATGCCCTTATCACACACTTTATATAATGTTAAAACACTAAATGCAATAGCATTGCACAAGAAAAGTCCACATTGCATGACAAAAAATGTTTTTGGCCTAAAACTTAAAGGCACCACAGTCCGCTGCGTTACCTCTGGACTACCCAACTAACTGATTGTATGGATTGAAGCTACGCTATTTAACTCTCTCAACACTAATAATGGAAATATAAACAAACACAACCGAATTTGCAGGTCAAACGTTTTCAACGAAGTAGTTTTTCTGTATTATTTAAAAATGCATAAAAATGACATTTGGCAGTTTCTCAAATTTACGTATGTTTCGCTGTTAATAATGGTTAAAACAAGTAAACAATCCTGTTCGCAAGACACAGACATAGCATCTTTAAGTAAAATACTCCAGTTGGAATTCTACTCTTTCTTATGTGATAACAATATACGACATCTACTTGACATCATTTATTTATTTTAAAACATTTATTCAATGAATATTATCGTTTAAATATAAAACATTTATTCAATGAATAGTATCGTTTTAATATAAGATCTGCGTTGAGCAAAACAGATTTTATTTAATAAGTACCCCAACATTAGAATAGAACAAATGCAGACGGTCTACATGTTATAACGAATGGTTTCAAACTGTTTACATTTCGGAAATATACAAACATTATAATTACATCATTATGCCCAATGTGTTTATATTAGCCAAATATTTTTTACAATCATCATTGTTAGATAAATATATACATTACTAATGCCAGCTTTTTATGGAAATACACTCAGCTATGTCTGTATCCTTTCATCAGACTTGTTTAACTCTTACTTTTAAACTGTACATATGCAGTGAATCCTACTCCTGTAAATATGAGAAACTGCCAAACATAGTTATCCATGCAATAAAATTTCTTGACTACAATTGATACGCTCAGTTGCCTCGGTGGTCTAGATGTAACGCTTCAGACTGCCGTGTCAGACGTTCAAGAATTTGTATTTTGCGTTTTGGTTTTGATGTGATGACTACTAATAGAGGTATCAAGTTACAGAAATTGTGTGCATATAATTCGAGAAAAAACTACATTCCGCTTTATATTAAAGAGAATTAAAATTTTCAAAATATGTGTCTGCATTCTTGATTTGCAGACATCACATGGTTTTTATTTCAGGCGATGTTTGTCATTACTGATGTCTGCCCTTAAATTACAATAGCTGGGTGTATCAAAATATTTCATAAAGCTTGCCTTGTTTAACTAAATTCCAATATTGTTGGCAATATTGCCAGCGACCTGTCATTATGAAAACAATAAATACTGATTTCACATTGTGTTTTTCAAAGCGGAATCTTAGAACGTCATACCAGTGTGATGTTTAAGCGCAAAATTAATATTGTGTCTTTTTGAGGAGCAAAAATTACTCTTTATTGCATACAAGAAAAGAATCATCAAGTTTAAATTTAACACGTAACTGTGGTTATTTTTAAGAAATCGGCATTGTGTTTATATTCAATGGCTTCATCCATACGGACGAATGTTTCCTAATAAAACATAAACATCCTCGAGGTGGAAGAATCCTAAATAACAATGTTTTGTTTGATATAGAAAGAGAAGTTAGGTTTGTGGTGTTGTAGAAGTCAAGTTTTAACATAAGATGCAAAAACTACTAAATAACCCCTGCTTTGGTAATTTCCACGTATTCAATGTGGCCAGTTAATGAACTAGTTTCACTCTTCTGCACAAAACATTAACGATATCAATATTTATCAAACATTCTACATGTTACACCCTTTGTATACAGCAATCCGAATTTGAAACAGTTCTGGAAAGTTCCGGATAGCAATCTCAGGGATGCTATCACTATCGACGATCCAAACCTGCACCGTCCACCGCGACAACATTATATTACCTCCCGTTGACGGTTTGGGTTTTCTAGAACACTTAAAAGGAGTTCATTTACAGGGCTTTTAGTGAGCAACGGATAGGTCGGTTTACCCTTTTGAAAGATGCACAGATCGCCTTGGTTTCATAACGAGCGTTAATGGTTTTGTCTAAAAGCTTTTATGAGGTGTTTGTCCGTGATGTGCAACACAATTCTGATTTATTTTGGTTCACAGTGTTGATTTTGTTTATGCTGATTTTGTGAAAAAATGCGTTTTAACCGTGCTTTCTGAAACGTCAGAAACTCTGACTCAATATTAATACCTGCAAGATTGTAATAACTTTGTATGGAAATTCAAGTACACTAAAAAGGATGTTTTTTATAATTTGGCAATTCGAGACTTAAAAAAATCCGTATACGTTTTACAAGAAAATAACAGGCTATGGTCTGTATGGAAATAAATCGTCAGGATGCATAATGCCAAAACATGCTACAGTTTAAAAATGCAATCACTTTAGTCTTAGTCCGAAAACGGATATCGGGTTTAAGTATTTATCTAGATCAAAGAAGATCAAATAGAGAAACGAGCCCATTGTTAGTGTTTTGTTTCATTTAATCGACAGTAAAAACACTGGTGTTAAAAAAGACACAACACTCACTAACAGTTACACAGAAGTAGCTTTGCCAGTTCCCTAATGCGTTCTCACAAATCTCCCGGCTTTCCCCACCGCCGATGATCTGGTTCCAGTGATCTCGGATTTCCGGAACATGACGAGTACACTAATCGCCAACAAAACTGGGAAATATGAAACAGCCACGCATAAAGCCTGGAGAAATGTGATTAAGGAGTCTGCGATTGTCATTTAATGACACATAATGGTAGACGTATATTCCGTGTCGGTGAATAATTTTCATATTATATTTTTGTTTGCATTCGGCCATAAAATATTCATAGCTTAACTATCTTACAGTAAATCAACAAATGTATTGCCTATAATAAGGGTTATCAAAAATATCATTTTAACTGCCATTGAATTTACTGTTTTAACGCACTGTATGATTTTTTTACACTGTGTATATACATGGACAGAAACCGGAATGCTTATAAAAACTGTTGAGTATGATATTGTAAATTTAAATACAAATTGTTTAAAATACTGAAAGCAATGTACTTACTTGCGTAGAACATTGCCTGCATACAATATTTAATACGAAATGTCGTTAATTGGTTGTATTTATTTATTGTTTCATCGCAGTTTTCCCCGCGCCTTTTGCACCAGATGTCTCAATCAGTTTTCCTTGAATACAGCCCTAATCAAGCGACTTGCGTCAAAAGGCCATTTCTTAAGTGAGCATTTGAGTGTAATGTCCACTTCCATTCAGTGTGGCGCCGTAGCTCATGGTGCTAGTGTTATCTCGTTTTGTCGATGGCCCTGTTTCAGTCTCCTGTTTAGAGTCAAACATGTTTTTCCTCTTTTTTCTTAATTTTTGATTTCCCCTTGCAGGCTATACTTTCTGAGGACTTCATTTTTCCTTAGATTAATTGTAAGAGTGGTAAATACTTAATTCCATTTTACAATTTATATCAAACAATTAGAAGTAAAGTGATTTAGCTCAACTCTCGCACGCAGCGGCTTTAATTAAAGAGCTAGAAAACAGGATATTATATTACGACATTAACTTATGTAGACTTCAAATGTGATTATGTTTAATTATTTTCATCGTTATAACAACACTTATATTGGAAATTGAGACCTAATTAAGACAATATTTTGTTTTAAAAGGAAAGAAAAGTTTGAACTCGTATAATTATAAACGTGACGTCTCAATAAATTATTTATACACGAATAAGACACGAGGCAAGATAGATGGTAAATCTATCTTGCCTCGTGTCTTATTCGTGTAGCAACCAAAGTTTCATATTATTGGGCATACTTATTCCTATGGACTAAAAAAGGCAAAGCCAGCTTAACGATACAAGATAATCGATGCAAGAGTCGGGATATCTTGAGTTTTGCCAATACGAAAGTTTAGAAGCCATCGTTTTGGTACATATTGTTCATGGCAGGCAATTTGCTTTAGTAATGTACATTGATGTAGGGGTATCGTACAATTCTGTAATATATGAGATGGCATTCTCACAAACAATGTAATTTCTTGTACGGGTCAAAAACTATCTTCTGTTTTAGGGAAGCACCACATATCATACAGCAGTTTACGTAGAGTAGTTATTTTTAGCACCAATCTAGCACACATGTAAACATTATAAACACAATTCTATTAAAACCAAATTATATGCCATTTTTCCTGATCAAATGTCTATTTTACAGGAATAGTAAGAAATAATTGATTAACAAACGAATTGATAACTTTATGTTTGTAAGGCTGTGAAAAAGAAGGGAGCTGATTTTCGGTAAAAAACATGAAGTTGCCAAACTTATATGGTTTGCGTTTTCCTTAGCTGTGTTCTGGTAAAATGTCGATTAAAACGCATTGTGAATAAATAAAATATTTAAGTTGTCTATTGATGTCGATTTTATAAGGAAAAAACGTGATTTGTTTGCAAAAAATCATTCTCTGTCAGTGCAAAGGTAGCAGAAAGATACGCACAAAAACATAGGAAAACACAACTTATTTTGTAGGCAATCCCATTTTTTTCTCATATAATAATACAAAACCACTTAAAGTTTTAAAAAGGAAGATGTAATTATGGTTATCAAGTTACTGAGGGTGAACCCCTTGTATTTGTATTCAGGGGTTATTTAACCGAACGCAGCACGCAGTGGGAAGATACGCAGTGCGCAAAATCCTGTTATATCATAATTGTAATTTGCATCAAGTAACACGACAAACGTCAAAACAACTCAATTTGTGTCGCGCGCGCTCTCTTCGCTCGCGAATGTTTCAAAACAGTTATAGAAAATTGATAGATCCATAACCTTAACCATTAATTTGAATACCAATCGAATAACCACAAACCTTAACATGTGTTGTAATATTAACACATACCTATTAGCAAAATGTTTGCTGTACTTAAATTAATTATGGTCATTATGTAATTAATGTATTAGACCCAAGCATGGATTGATGGCACCAGCGACGAGAGGGGGAGGGGTGCGCACACGAGAAAAGTTACTAAATTTTCAAAAAGTGTTTTCGCTCGGTTCGCTCGCGATAACATTTAGAAATAAATACTTTTTAACCATGAAATCCACGTTCACAAAAATACTAGCAATATATAAGCCCTTAACAGTTACCAAATATAAGATTCCATAGTGATAATAAATTGTATGTGTTTTAGTCTTAAAATACAGAATTTACTTGCCAATAACTGAATATAAACGCCGGTTAAATTTTTATTTTTTATTTTCTGACACAAAAAGTACGGATATTTATTGGGAGAAGATTAAACACTGACATAAATGCATGATTTGTTCCGATGTTATTTTCTTCACAAAATATTTCAATCTATGACTTGAAGACTAATATAGGACATTATTGAAATGTCCGTATTTCACCTGCTCGCGATATTAAGTCTGATTTTTTTCTCAATAATTCTTGATTCATATAGTTTACTTTATTTAAACACAACTTGACCGGTTGATGTAGGATACGATATTTCGTAAATAAGAAAAATAATTTGATGAATGCTTTTATGACTTAAATTTGCAATACAAAATTTCAATTTCCATATCTTTGTCGCTCGCTACGTTTGGGAAGATATTTTATCTTGTGTATAAACAATTGCAAGCATTGAACATGCATGGGTTCAAAATGAATTACTAAAATATTCTGGCAGCGTGATAGAGAAAACATGTTT
>Ga0224511_10002800_pt1 | contig 12047 bp, 8 predicted proteins | sample SF_May12_sed_USG_2_FD_169988 | JGI IMG/M metagenome (GOLD analysis project Ga0224511, IMG submission 169988) | Sediment microbial communities from San Francisco Bay, California, United States - SF_May12_sed_USGS_8_1 | ecosystem: Environmental > Aquatic > Marine > Sediment | place: USA... | reverse complement strand
AGTCTTTGTGGGGGGGGGGGGGTATAGAAATTACTCTGTTAATCGCTCAGGCTGTCAATAAGATGATTCGGGTTTGGTCTGTGCACATATAATGTTACAAGTTTGTGGAGAGAACTTCTTCGACATTCCTAGTACGAATGGAATGGAACATCACACTTGTAATCTTAATGAAGTGTAAATGTTTGTGACACATATTTTAACCCCAGAGATCAACACATCCTAGAGTTATGTACCTTTGACATTTGTGTCGAAGTGGTGACAGGACTATTATTAGTGGCTTTCTGTGACAACACATCCTAGAGTTATGTACCCTTGACATTTGTGTCGAAGTGGTGACAGGACTATTACATGTATTAGTGGCATTCTGTGATAAAGTTCTACTTTAACTTGCGGTCTTTGCAGCCATTGAGGGCCTGCTGCTGATCGCTGGCTCCATCAAGCAGCACGACACGCTGCCCATCACGGAACAGTCGCGCATGCACGCCTCGCTGCTCCTCAACAACGTGTGGAACGACCTCGCCGGCGACAAGGAGGCGGACCTGTTTAAGGAGAAAGTCAGCGAGTTCTTCAAGTAGGTGACGTGTGGAGGTCTAAATTTAGTAAATTATGATGGTAATTTTTCTGGTCCTCATGGTTCATGTATTGTATGTTGGTTTTAAAATTAAGTGTTCTGCTTATGTGATTAGGGGTATCATTGTTGAGACATCTTTCTTCAACATTGATGAACAATTACAATGAAACTTAGGCTGCTATTTTCCACATGTGTAGGTGCTTTTCAAGATTGAAGTGCACTGTAATAAACTGCTATTGTATCACAAGTTTTATTATCACCAATTAACGAAATTGACAGAACACTTAAAAATGATGTTTAATGCTCCGACAAATGCTCTGTTATGGCTAGCCTGTGAACTGTTGTTGTTCTCCTAACCAGGGAGATGTTTGCCAGCGAGGATCTGGACTCGAAGGTTGAGGCGGTTCGTGCCATCTCCATGCTTCTACAGGTCTGTTCTGTGGGAGAAATTTGTGTCAGGATAAACTCCAGGCTTTTTGCACCCAGTGCAGTCTGCGAATTAGTCTATAAGCCCGAAGCCCGAGTCGAGTAAAAGGCCGGTCGGTCGATTTGAATTGTATGCAAGGTAGCCCGATCGGTTGATTTAAATTTTAAGTAAAATTCTAAATAAAAAATCAAATTAGCATAAAAACTGATTGTGGAGTTATGTATTCATAAGAAAACACAAGCAATATTAACATAAGTGCAAGTCAACTAATTTCTAATATGATTTGTATGACTTACCACCACAACAAATAGTTTGGGCTATTAAAATTCCATTCGGGCTATGGACAATTTTATTTAAATAGCCCGAATGGCTATAGTCGAAAAATAATTAACGCGCAGACTGACCCAGTGTGTGTGTATTCTCAACTGATTAATTTACTTTTGGTCATAAATCGCTTTATAATGAATGATGATTTTAGCACAGAATAAAGGCTATACAAATCTCATAACTTACTCAATGCACAAAAAATATAGGTCAAGTGCTAGTACTTTGTATATTTTATGATGTATTATTATTATTAACAATTTTTAAGTATGAACAACAGTTTCAAAGTGTTATACTTTCATTTTAAGCTTTGTCTAAGATTAAAGAATGTCTCCGTGTTTCAGGGTCCGTTTGATGTGGGTAACATGATTCTGAGCTTCGAGGGCGTCACCCAGATTATGATGGCCCTGGCACAGAGTGACCGATCCATGCATCAGGTGAGCTGCCTTACACTCATTGTATCTTGTGATCTTAGTCTTGGGAAATTGGTATTTATCCTATATCTTTACTGTGTAGTACAGGTTTTTTTTTGCTTTATGTTGTTTTTGAACATTTGGTTTATTAAACATGTGTTAATGTTAACACTTGAAATACAAAAATGTGTAGTGGTCCCATTGTGTGCTATTTCAAAACCTGCACAATTAACATTCATTCAAATTACTTGGTTGTATACAATAACAAATGTGCAACTTAAGAGTGTGCACATCTCAAATAATGTTATTTTAGTAAAAATTGTACTTCTATGAAAATTTCTGACTTTATAGTATATTCTCCCTCCAGCAAATCGCTGTTGAAGCTATTGTCCACTCAGCCTCGAAGAAGGACCGATGTACGGGACTGCTGGCGGAGGCTGTGCCCGTGTTGAAGCGCCTCTATCATGATGGAGCAGATGAAAACATCAAAGTTCGAGCCCTTGTGGTACGTTACTCTGTTTATTGACCTTACAGGGACTATTTTAAAAAGAACTTATGATATGTCCGTCCTTATTTCTTTTTCTCTTTAGGTTTAATTAATGTTCTTAAAGAGTTTTTTTATCATTTTTGAGTTTAACACAATATTTATAGGAATTATCAAAATGGGATGACCAGTGATAACTTCCTTAAAACTGTCCATTACCAGTTTAAGCTTTAGTGGCATATGATATCAAATTACATAAAACTTTTCCTTTTATCTGAGTTTTAATGGTAATGTTAAATAACATTCTTTCTTTTAAGAAAATATAAATTTAGTAAATGTTGCTTTACACTACTGATTGTGTTGTGTCTACATCAGGGCATGTGTAAGCTGGGATCGTTCGAGGGTTCAGACGCCACGACTCGACCCATGGCGGACGGTTCCACTGTCACACTGGCCAAGGCTTGCAGACGGTAAGAACATGTTCTGTGTATGCTACCTCTGAATCAAGTTTCTTTTTTTCATTTTAACCAATATTTATTAAACAAAATAGGCAGTACAAATTATTACATGTTGCATGAAACGTAATACATAGAGATATCGTGTTTAAGCAGTAACAATATGTGACAATATGTTTCTGAAGCTAACTACTTCCTCATCTTTAAATATAGATCTAACTAGATGTGCAGGAGACGCACATTTTAACCTCATTGATCAACATAATCCAGAGTTATGTGGCTTTGATATTTGTCTCAAAGGGGCAGTAGGTTATAAGAAGTCACATTCTGTGACAAAGCTCTAGGTAAGAAAGTTTCTAAAAACCATTATGTGGAATGTTCTTTGTTAGATTATTCTGATTGTTCACATATGTCCATGTTCCTGAAAATCCCAAGTTCAGACAAGTCGATCAAACAGTGGGTGACGGAAGGTCTGGCATACCTCACCATAGATGCTGATTACACTTTGCTTGTACAAAATATTTTAATCATATATAATTCAATATTTCCAGTTTCCTGTCCAACCCCACCTCGGACCTGTCCATCAAGCAGTGGGCGACGGAAGGTCTGGCGTACCTCACCCTGGACGCGGATGTGAAGGAGGAGCTAGTCACAGACCCCAAGGCCCTGTCAGCCGTCATACAGGCTGCATCGGTAGGGAGACTCTTTATTTCTTTGAAAAATAAATTTTATTAAATTCTTTATATATAACAGGAGTGTTTGACCCAAACACACCAAAATCAACCAAAAAACTCCAGTCGGCTTGGGCTTAACCTTTGGAAATGTTTGCTACATCATTCGGGCTAAACAGAAGAATCAGATTTATTTTGTAGCATTTGCTACACGCACATGCAATGATTAAGGTAACATGTTTTCCCACATTTGTCGGATCATCAGACGTTGTTTCAAATTTCTGTTGATATATTTATTATAGGGAAACTGACACAGTTTTTAAACATTTTGAACATATATCTAAATTCTTACCATTGACTGCAACCAAGCCAGAGCCTTATCAGTAAAACGCAGAACCCACTGTCTTTCAGTAACAAGTAAACAAACAAAAACACCTTTGTCATTGACAGCCTGATGTGTATGCAGCATCCACACTGTATATGAACCTGACTTCTCCCTTGACAATCTCATTGGGGACAACTTTTGGGAAACTGACATATTTTTTGTTTTGAACTGTATGAACCTAGATGTAAATTCTTACCATTGACAGCAACCGAGTCAGAGCCTGATGTACGCCGCGTCCACGTTGTTTGTGAACCTGACCAACTCATACGACAAGCAGGAGATTGCTCCCGAGATGATCGAGCTGGCCAAGTACGCGAAACAACACGTCCCCGAACAACACCCCAAGGTACGGCTTTACATTTTACATTCTGTACATTTTCTGGTATCCTGGGCCTATATTCATAAAGAAACTTAAGTCAAAAGCGTTTGTAACACTCAATGCCATTGGCTCTTTCCGATGTAACCTATGTTCTCATGGGCTGATTCAAATTTTTATTACTTAAGTTTCTTTATGAATACTGGCCCTGACCCTACACTACCTTTTTTGGCTTTCCGATGTCTTCTTTTAATTTCATCGTTAAAAGATCTGAAGAAGAAAACAGTTCCCAACCCTACCTACCTAATTTGTTTTAAGTGATTACCTGAAACACACCTATTTCTTAAGGCGTAAGTTGATGCTGTGTTTTTTCACATACATTGGTTCAATTATAAATCCTTTAGAGGAAACCATTATATTGTAGTTTGTTTAATAGAAAAAATGAACATGTAATATTCTTAACAACTTCATTTACCCGTACAGGTTTTTAGGCTTATGTCCCTTTTAGCATTTATTGGATTGTACTGCATTGAAATGCATTGTAATACAGTACAATCCGCTTATAAGGAACTCATCGGGACTATGAAAATATGTTCCTTATAACCGTTGTTCCTTATAAACGTATAGTAAACTAGTATCTTGGTATAGATAGGGGAATGAAAATCAGTTTTTATAACCGGAAGTTCCTTATAAGCAGGTTCCTTATAAGCAGACTCTACTGTTTATCTTTGCAATGTATTTAGGTTTAATCTTTTTCATGTGTCAGGACAAGCCAGAGTACGTGACAGAGAGGATATCACGGCTGATGGAGGCCGGCATGCTGCGATGTCTGGCTGCCCTCTCCAAGTGTGAGAGTCAGAACACACGCGAACAGGTCTCCAGGTAGGTAGCTTTTAGGTTTGAATCTTCTTTTGCATCAGTGAACCCAGTCAGTCAGTTAGGCAGTCAACTAAATGAGCAGTCAATCAATGATGTTCTACAGTGCATACTACAGTGTCTAACTGTATTGATGTGCAGCATTTATCAATCAATCCATCAATCATTCAATCAATCACTCACTCAAACAATCAATCAATCAATCAGTTACTTAATCAATCAATCAATCATTCAATCAATTACTTAATCAATCAATCAATCAATTTATAAGTGATGTTTCATGGCATACAACACACTTGCTTATACAATGTAGACTAATTATGTGCAACATCTGTCAATCAATCATTTAATCAATCAGTCAATCAATCAATCGTGTTTCAGGGTATACAACACAGTGGCTGTGACAGAGAGCTACAGAGGTCAGATTGTCCAGGGTGGAGGAGTCAAGGTAACAAGATATCACTATAGTGCTAGATAGTGTTAGAAATTAACGTATTGATGACCCGCTTGCCTGAGCATTTGAAATGATGTTTAGTCTGACAGAAGGCCGGTAGTTACATACCGTTACATACCGTCATATCACAAAATGTCCTTAAGGCCAATTAGAAGACTAAATTTTTCTAGTATTGCTGACAATGCGCATGGCAAGGTTTGACAAAATGTGCTATCCCGAATCTGTTGGAGAATCAGACATAATTTTAATCATTCTGGTGATACGTTTATTGCTAAGATATCACTATATTATCAGTGGTACAGTTGGTTAGATCATGTATAATAAGTCCTTATTTGTCAAGATCAAGTGAATGAAAAATTTATCCTTAGGACCTGTCCCCCTTTACCTTTTGGGGAATTTATGATAACAATTATATTTGAGAGTTACGCTTTGGTGGAACATCTACTTTATTTTACACTATTGTCTTGTGCCCAGGTGTTGCTGTCGATGGCGCTGGACTGTAACACGGACCCGGGGAAACACGCCGCCTCCCAGGCCCTGGCTCGTCTCGCCATCACCACTGACCCTACCATCTCCTTCCAGGGACAGAGGGTATGTACTAGCCATACGTTTTTGTATACTTGTCTATCCAAAGAATTTATTAAGCTATTCTGGCCAACCATGTTGGCTTTGGCATCAGCCCTCCATATCCTTCAGAGGACAGAGGGTATGTACTGTTCATACGTTTTTGTTATCCTTACTTTTTTATAAAAGTAAGAAACTAGGTACTTTTTGCAGTTCAGGTTTTTTGCAAGTTTGTCATTTTTAGATTCCTGCTGACAGGGCCATGAGGTCAAGGCTATTTACTGTAAACTTGAAAATGTGAGTAAGATGTTTTTGTAAAAAGGATTAAAATAAATTATTCCTGCTGACATAAAATGTCCTTACAGGGCCAAAGGATATGAATGAATAGGTGTTTTTATATTGTCAAATATTCTAAACAACATTTGTTTGTTCTGTCATCAGATGTACGAGGTGGTCCGCCCCCTGGTGTCACTACTCAACATTGAGAGGTCCGGCCTGCAGAATTTTGAGGCCCTGTTGGCGCTCACCAACCTTGCCTCCATCAGCGACTCTGTCAGGTAAATCACATATGGTTCTTCATGCTGTTTCATCCTTGAGTCAAATACGGCTTAAACTAACTTTTGCTGGCTTCCCATTACTGTCTGACAAATATAAAAAAGCATTCTGGTCTAAATCTTTTCTTTTGCCAGTGTTTTTAATTTGTTTCTATGTTTTCTTTCGCCTTTTTACTAAAATTCAGTGTTAAATTTTGGACTACTTGTTGACATTTTCTTATGTATTCGGGACTACTCAAATACTCATTACTATCATAAGTTTCCAGTCAAATAAAACAATAACGAACAAGTATAAACAAGGCTAATGTTTTCATGCACTCCCTGTATATTACAGACAGCGTATCGTGTCGGAGAAGGCGTTGCCGTACATTGAGCAGTGGATGTACGAGGAACATGAGCTGATCCAGCGAGCCGCCCTCGAGTGTATGTGCAACATGGTCCTCAACGAAAAGGTGAGATCATTTACAATACATGCTGTTTATGGTGAGTAATGCACTTGCTGTGCCATTTTTCTCTTCAAAATGTAGCCTCAATGTACATTTAGAGTAATGTGTGATATTTGGTTAAAATAGGTTACAATGATGTAATAGATCATGCGCCTGCTTTATGTAGTCAGTATTGACTTTTGGCAGTATAAAGTTGAAGTTGATCATGAAATCCCTGCATATGAAAGAAGTTCATATGTTTTCACTCCCAGGTGGCGAAGACGTTTGAAGGTGAGAACGACAAGGTCAAGTTCATGACCTTGATGTGTGGGGACGAAGACCAGAAGTGTATCCGCGCGGCCGCTGGTGCCCTCGCCATCCTCACGTCAGAAAGCAAGGTCGTGTGCAAGAAAATCACACAGGTATGACTCTTTAACTTTTTCTGCGTGGTTGACTTTTAATATGATTTAATTCACGTCAGACATCGAGGTTGTGAGCAAGAAACTTTTTCTGTGATACTGGTATAAGAATTCAAGTTCTAAGAAGTCAATTTTTTCTCCATTCTCAAGCTTGAAAGTGATTTGTGTTCCAGATAATCACACAGGTGTACCATGTCTAGCTATATGACATTGGTATAAGACAGGATGTTGACTAGTTCTATACATTGTTTCAATTGCAATAAATCAGTTTTTGGCATTGACCTTACTGTGTTAAAGTTGTGTAAATATTCAGGTAACCAATCAATATTTTGATCGCCAGGTGAACAAGTGGGAGGAGCTTCTGCTGTCGGTCGTGGTGAACGAGTCAACGGACATTCAGCACCGGGGCTGCTACATCGTCCGTAACATGGTCCACGCTGACAAGGAAATCGCCGAGAAGGTCTTCGCTGGACAGGTAGGGGGCACTTCTCGTTTTTGTTTTCTAATCATCATTTTGAGATTGTGTGGTGTGAAATTATTTTAATTCATGGGCACAAACTTTCATGGTTTAAAGATGATAGACATGATTGTAGACACTTAAATTTGAGGATTTTCAATTTTGTAAAGAAAAAAGTCACCCTTTATGGTGTTTATTTTGCCTTTAACTTGTGGATAGCCCTACCCATGAAATGCATGTCCAACAAATAAATATGATATCACAGTAATAGCAATACTGATGATCAATTTAGTAAAAAGACATATCATTTATGTTTCTAACTACTAAGCAGATTCAAACTCTATTGTAAAGCTTCACTTATTTCAATGTACATGTAAAGTGTAAGAAACATTACATTGTACTCATTTAAAAAAAACCTTTTAATTTGCAAACAATTCTTAAAACGCTTTTACAAAATTGACTTCCCTATATCAGTAGATCTATATAGTTATAACATGTGGTCTAGTATAATAATATATAATGTTGTAATGTTCTCTCAGTTCCTGGAGGTGTTGATGGCGGTGTCCATACTGACGGAGCCAGAGAAGCAGAAGGCGAAGGAATGCTGCCTGGAGGCGCTCGAGGTTGCCGAGAAACATGGTGTCATACAGAAGAACCCAAACAAATAGTTCCCTAGTTACGGAAAAACAACAACAAAGAAATAGTTCCCTGGGTATGGAAAAACAGCAACAAATTGTTCCCTAGTTATGGAAGGAGAACAAAACAATAGAAAAGAATAGAAGTTTTCTGGCACAATACTGGATATAATTAGATCTACTTATGAAATTAGGAAAACATCATCTGAGATAATAGATATTGTTATTTGTGTCCTCTACAGCAAATTTGTGCCATACATAAAATAGACAAGAATATTGTGTTAAGCATTCAAGAAGAAAAATGTTTATTTATTTAAGAATATTTATTAATACATCACACATGCTTGCAGATGCTTTAAAATATTATTTGTCAAGCAAACCATTAACCAACGTTTCAAATATATTTTGTAAAGACACAATAAATGTGTGTGTAATTGGTGCTCAAAATCATCATATCATCCATTCGATAAAATCATGCTGACATCACATTTAGATCTGATATTTTGTAGAGTTTTTGGTTAATTGTGTCTTACATTTGTATTTACCTTCATTTAATGGTTTCTGTATTTCGTGCTGTATTAGATTATTCAATTTATTATAAGAAATCCTGTGCAATATTTTTCATTGATCAAACAGTTGATTTCAGTTTCATGTTTTATTTAAATGTATTTTATTTGCAGTGTTTATTTTTGCATGAACTTCCCCCATTGTACATATCATTTTGGTATAACTTGTGCCTTACATGTAAAATATACCTAGTTTGTGATACTTTATAATAAAAAGAGGACCATGATGGTCCTAAACCGCTCATCTGTTTAATCTTGTGTCAACAAGAACAAAGTGTTATAACACGGAATGAAAGACAAAGGGAAATATTTGACAAGGCATGTGTATTTATATCAGTAATGTGTATTTTTGTCTGTCCCTATAAAGATAGTAGAACAGTAGAATCCACTAATTACTGTTTGCGATTAACCGCTAAAACTTAAGTTTAGGTAAGAATAGGTTAGATTTAGTTACCTGTTTTACTAAAAGTAAGGAAAAAAATCTGAATAAAAGACAATGTGTTGGTCTATTCATAATAACTCAGGCTAGTACTGCAAAAATCATGATTCGCGGATGAAGGACATGTTCGCGTACACTTTGTGGCATTTATAATTAAACAAAATACTAAATAAATTAATATCTAGTTGGGATCTTTAATTCGCGGATAGTCCTACCCACGAAATGCACGAAACTAAATGTCCAACAAATGAAAATGAGTATTTGTTGCATACACTACTCTAACTGGTGCTTGATTGCACCATCTTGCTCCAAGTTCCACCTTTTCATTATAGCACCCCTATATATTGACAATAATGCTTTATGGGTTACATAAACACACTACATGTAGGTAAATAAAACCCCTCGGACTGTTAAAATGAATTATATGTATACACGTTATATCAAACAGGTTGTAAGTGCCAATTACTGATACAATGTTACTGTGTTGCAAAATGCTTTTAACCGAGCTAATAATAGAATTAAATAATGTTTTAAATGTTTCTTCACATCAAAACAATTTGGAAAAAAATATCATCTTAAGTTTAGGAGGTGCGAGTGTATAGTTTTTTGCTTTGCACCATATAATAGGCACCGCGTTTTCTTGAACGAAACAAACACAAACTTAATGTTTCTTAATTAATGTGAAAAGTATTATTATACGTTTAATAGTATTTTGCAATGCGCAAGATTGTTTTAGCATAACTATGGATTATATTCGGTAAAAGATTATCTTACCACGGATACATTAGTCTACATTATTTCATGTATGTACCTTTCATCTTGAATCGTATTTATCGTATTTAATATGATTCACCTTAAGATAATCCAACGGTAAACAGACCCTTAAGACCGGACAGTTGACAGAATTTCAGCGGTTATCCAAGTTCCCAAAAAGGACGGATAATAATGACAGTGAAAGACATGTTATTTGATAATCGCAAGATAGTACGAAGATAAATATAATAACTACATGTATACCGGTATTCATATACATGAGGGTGACCCCCCCCCCCCTTTGGTACGCAGTATTCAGGCCCAGGTTTTTTAGACTGTACTCAGTACGCAAGGGTCGGTACGCAGTACGCAAAAATCCTGTTATATCGTACGCATATATCAATTTTTACGTTTAAAAGGTGCATTTTCACAAAGAAACACAACAGTCGTGACATATCTAATGTCAAAAAGCTTTAAATTGTACGCGCGCTTGCGAGTATTTAATCATTTTAAAGACTAAACATGGAGTATACGGGTCGAAATCTTAAAAACTATCAAGCAGACAAAACAATACAAACGTTTCCTGGTTTCAATGTGCATATGCATGCCGCAAACTGTATTTTTTCTCTTCTTTTCGTGTAAATGAAAATGCCTCAACCGGGTTGTGTTTGTTGTTAAACGGTACGCAGTACGCACTGCCAAAATAAAGTCATACGCGGAATGCAGACTTAAAATAAAGCAGAACGCGGTGCGCAAAGGGGAGGGGTGTTTCATCTCATGCATGTATACGTGCATGAACATGTAGATATTCATATTATAATAATTGTAAACAATCCAAATGGTATAAAACAAAAAGTTTGTTACAGCTAACAGGTCACAAACATGTCCGTGTGTTTAGTATTTAAAGATATTGAATTGTTAACGTTTTTACTTTAATATCGCACACTGTGTTTAGTATTTAAAGATATTGAATTGTTAACGTTTTTACTTTAATATCGCACATATGGAAATTGGGGTCAAACACGCTTATGATAAACGTATGGACTGATGTCCCACTGTGAGTGATAACATATTAAGTACTATATCTGTGCACTTATGTTCCCAACAAAAGTTGAACAATAAAAGTAAACAATACAGTAACTGATAATAAAATGTTTTGTTTGAATGTTCGGGATTTGTTATGGGTTGAAATTAGTTTGGGACGGCGCTAGACATATTATTATAAATTATTACGTTTGAATGTAACCCAGCTGCATACATCTCCAGAATTAAAATGAAGAGTATGCGCTTAATCTTTAAACGTCCTAAAATATATAATTATGTTTTACTGTATTTTATTATAATATATTATGTAACTTAAGAAGGGTTTTTCTTGTTTGTAATTTGGGGCCAACATTGGCAATACATATTAAGTAAATTTCCAACCAGAATTTGATATTCAAGGAGAGGCACTCATTGCTTGCATCACAAATGACAATTTGCATCAAGATCGCTGTGGACACACCTCACACGGTAATATTTCGTAAGATGACCTTAAAATATGAAATTATTTGTTTCCGCATTAACAATACTAGGGCATGCATCTGATGAAACTCTATTTCAAAGAGAGCTATGTTGAAATTATTGATTCAAGGGCATCTGATGTAATTATGTCACAGTTTCACACATTTGCATCAGTGCCAGATATTTTACAAATATCTCTTTAACTGGCAACAAATACATAAAGTATTAACATTTACGTTACACACGTTTTTAAAGTCCATTGTTTATGGCTAAGTGCAAGGGGAACTATTCTGTACAATATTATTTCTAAGAAAACATAGTTGAAGATAACCTCAAAAGTTCCTTGGAATTTTTCT
>Ga0224511_10002799_pt1 | contig 12047 bp, 7 predicted proteins | sample SF_May12_sed_USG_2_FD_169988 | JGI IMG/M metagenome (GOLD analysis project Ga0224511, IMG submission 169988) | Sediment microbial communities from San Francisco Bay, California, United States - SF_May12_sed_USGS_8_1 | ecosystem: Environmental > Aquatic > Marine > Sediment | place: USA... | reverse complement strand
AAAAACTCCTTAAAATACAATAACCTATAATATAACCATCAACATGTTAAATGGTTTCACGGTTGAACCCTTAAAAACCTCGTTTACCTAGTGACGTGACATTTGTTACCGTTTTACGGCATATGTGCTGGCCATTTTCTGTACGTAACAACATGTATTTAAGTATTCATGTGTTATATTTATGTTTGTTTTGTTATGTATTTATCATGCTAAGTGACCGAGACAGAACCTTTCGAAAACTAATGGGTATGTTGTTTTAAAACGTAAATGTTATCCATTAAACATGCGTAAAACATTTGGGCCTGTATTCGTCGTGACCAAAATAAGCGTTAATTTACCAACGTAGGTTTCGCAACCCCAATGTCAAAATGTTATCAACGCCCCTGCTTTTTCAGCTAGAAATGATCGTTTGTAAACCAAACACGCTAGAAACGCTAAAATAGGAAATGACAAGTACAAACAGGGGAAGTAACTTTTGAAAGATAAAACCCGTTATTTATCGTTTTTAATCGTACCATTTACTTCTATTGGCGTTATTATCTGCCAGTCCCGCGTTTTCAATCGCTGTGTGATATTTTTGTGTAATTACGATAAAAAATTGAATGTTTTTGAGCGCTGCGTACGATTTAACGGAATTGTTGCGTACTGCGTACTGGTCCTTTGCGTACTGCGTACGGCCTAAAACCCCCCCTGAATACTGCGTACCAAAAGGGGGGGGTTTCACCCTCTCAAATGCCGAGTAAACAACCGCATAGGTAAAACATTAACAGTTTGTCCAAAAAACATTTTGGTTTAACATTTTGTTTACCTCCTACTTTCTCCTACTTTCTAACCTTTTCTTTTTTGAGTAGTCCCCCTCATTACCCACGATGCAATTATTGAACAAATTATCAACTATTGATGTTTCACTTATAAAACTCTAAGATTACCTCCGTTAATGCATGATGTTCAATACGGCTAAGTGTGAAATGTATGCTCTTAGTATATTTAGAGTTCTGCTGGTTGGTGTAAAATCTATTGTTTTTGCTAGTTTATGACTAATTACCAATCGTTGTTATGCTTTATTACTAAAGAATGATACTTTTGAGGTAATATAAAAGTATTTTACTTTTTTCAATGAGATAGCTAGATTTTTCCAAAAAGGAAAAGGTTAGAAAGTAGGACGTAAACAGAATTTGAACCAAAATTGATTTGTCTGTTTTGACAAACCATTGATGTTTTACCTACGAAACTCTAAGATGACCTCCATTAATGCAAGAAACGGCTAAGTGAGAAAAGTATGCCCTCAATGAAATTAGAGTTATGCTGACCCGCGTATAATTATTGTTCTGGCTAAAAAGTGACTAATTACAAATGGTTGTTATCTTTTATTTCTAAAGAATGATACTTTTAAGGTAACATTGCACTATTTCACTTTTTTATTGCAATATGATAACTAGTGTTTGAACATGAAAAACGACTATTTTGTTCTACTTCTGGCTATTTCGCCTTGCCTCCCCTTTTAAGTTAATTTGTTTCTATTTTCAGAAACCGACGGCCGTGCTTGGAGTCGTTGTCTTGTGCATATTCTCAGTCCACTATGCTAGTGGAGCGGGATGTGAGTATACAATTACATCTAATGATAAACATTACAGATCAATGCATTAATAAAGCCAAACTGGAGATGCATATTATGAATCAATTATTTTTGCTGATGAATTCTTCCAGATGTTACAATTATTCTTTTCTTCAGCTGTGGGATTAGCCTGTACAGCTGGTAACAATCAATGTGAAAAGCATTGGTTTTGGTGCGACACTACAGGTGGAATTGTGGCATGTAAATGTGGCAAAGTTTATGCTGCCGGCACGAGCGGAGACACGTCTTGCACTGGAGCAAGTAAGAATATCTTGCTCGCTTGTACATAAATAAATGTTTGATTTACTGGTGGAATTTTGTTTGCAATATCTGATCAAACAAACCGACTCATATTAATAAGTAATATTAATACTTCTTTGTATTGACTAATGAAAGGAATAAGTGATCAAACTGCGTTTTGAAACCACATTTATAGCGTTATTTCATAATATCGGTGGTATTGATTTCATACTGATGAATATAATAAAGTCGTATCACATGCAATTTCAATGACCTTTTTTACTCAATATGACATTTCAGCATGCACAGCTGATTCCACGTGTACAGCGCTGGACACGAGTTCAAAATGCGTCGATGGCAAGTGCAGGTGCTGGACGGGTAGGTCGGGATCCATTGCTGACGCTGCCGGTGGTGGAGGGGGCTGCGTCGCCCTGGGTACGTTCATAACTTATTTTAATGTTCACAACTATAAGATTTAAAAAAGTAGATAAAAGTGTTGCTTTTACATTTACGATCAAAGTATTTAAGTCTTTCAAGCTGCTGTGTGCAATATTTGAGCGTAAACGCACTACGGATTTTTTCATATTTAAAAATAGAATGCAAGGCGACTTAAAAGGAAATAAAGTTGGGTCTGTGCCATTAATTTAACATAAGGTTAAGAAAACCAAAGGTTATCGAGTTACAAACTGCGCTGCTTTTCCACACTGAATACAGTGCCGGATACAGGATTTTTTGACCTTAGGAGACTGTCAACGGAACATGTTTTTGTTCTATAATTATTAATCAAAATGTGTAAACATGAATCGCGAGCGAAACGAGAGAAAAAAGAGGAAGTTTAGCGTGAAAAGGCATAACAAATCACGGTACGCGGCCGTTAGTGGGGGGGGGGGTGCACCGGGACCCGCTAGTGGAATAGGAATTAATGTGTTGCTTATTTACATGAAAATAAACTATGAACTAGAGGGGGTTGATGGTGGCTTTATACAATTAGAAGTTATTTAATAAAAGAAATATATTGCATTTGTCGAGAGTTAAAACTTTCAATGACAAAGTGCGCAAATACAACGATATAAACATTTTCTTTTGAATAATATAATTTTTTATGCCACAGACAGAATGTCAATGCTCAGCGCATAATAAGTGCGATTTGCTCAGTAAATAAAGTTAATTTTGGAGAGAGAAAAATCCTTAAAATTACATTATCGCACAAAGCAGCTTAAAATATTTAGTTTAAACACACATGTGTTCAGGCTGATGTTTACTCTCAGCACTTAGTGCTTCAATGGGATTGACGAAACAACATTTAGCGTTTGTCCTGTACAACAACTTAACATAAAAATGCAAGCTAAATACCAATTTATAATACCTTTTTTACACAGCGGTTCAGCAGGGAATATGCACTGAGAGCGGGGACTGTGCACACATTCCTGGCGCCTACTGTGACTCTACCACCAAACAATGTAAATGTGGGGCAGCCTACCTTGCGGGAGCTGCCAGTGATACCAGCTGTGTAGGAATTAGTAAGTATGACGTATACATGTACTCTTTTCTTAAATGTCGTAAATAATTGATAAAATACGTGGCTTGTTTAGTTGAAACATATCAAATGTTCAAATAAATATTAAAAAAGCTTAGTCGAATGACGAATTATATAGCCAGACCGATACAATGTCCAAAAACCATTGGTAGCTATTTTAATATATTAATTGGATATATTTATTTATTGTTTTAATGTTTATCTGTTTATCATGGATATGTGATATTAAAGAAATCACTGTTTTGCTTAGGCGTTTTAATTTTCCAGCGCCTTTTGGTATACACTTGTTTATTAATGAATAAACGATAAACCCAGTAAATAATTCTAAAATAATTAATACAATCACACTGCATCAAGTTTAGTTTATTATATTACAATACATTTTATTGTTACGTCATGCATTTGACTAAATAAAATATCAGGCATTATAGGAATACTTAATTTAAATTGAAGAGATGTTCAAATAAAGAATGTTGTAAACAATGTAGATATGCCAAGTTTAAGGGCACCTTGACAAAATGGCCCAAGAATATATAGTAGGACATAGACGATACACGCCATATGTTGTTACAGCTTGCACCAACGGTGGGACAGAATGCTCGGCTGCTGATGCCAACGCCATATGTCAGTTGGCTGATCTGAAATGTAGATGCAAGGATGGCTACTACCTCGGTGGATTTTCCAACAAATGCGGCAGTATGTTGCACGTTTTGTACCTGTAACTTGAAGAGATTTAACACGCTTTGTAATTATTGCCTTAACAAGCATACATGAATTAAAATAGTGTATATTAATTGTAAACATGTATAGATTGCCAGGGTAGCTTCTTTTTTAATTATTCACATAGTAATTGAAGTTTTGTTATTTTACCTGCTTGAAAATCATTGTTGCCACAGTTTACAAGTGTACAAGTTTTATTGATAACAACCATTTTTTGTTTCATGATGCATGGAACAGAGCACGTTACAATAAAGCGCTATTAAGTAATTTTTGAATTCCATTCTTAATTGCCATTATCTTTTTATAACCGTTCATTTTACATTGAACAGGAGGCTACAGAGGTATATAATATAATAAATATTTTCAAAACTTAGAAGTACTTATATATTTTTTTTTAATTTTTGCTGTTATGTTTTATAGGCGGAGTCAGCGGACTGGTTGCCTCCATGTTGACCCTGCTGCTGAGTCTCGGTGTCGCTGTGGCCCGGATGTAGACACCGAACGTGACCTTGACCTGCGCTTGCTAACGACCTTGGAACTGAATCACGGACCGAGAATTCATGGCTACACCATGAATCATAACAGTGAATGACATTGCCAACATATAATATCAAAGTAAAACCGTGTCGGCTCAACATAAAGTCAAATTAAAACATGAACTATTTATTTAGTACTTTTTAGTTCATCCATCTTCCACAAATACCAAAATGGCGCTGCTTAAATATAATGAGGGTAGTAACTCCAAAATGCAATGTTTGTTCAAATGTTTTATTTCTTGTATTTTAACTTCCTTGCAGTTTTTCTTTGACTCTTCCCTATGGCATGATATAATTGATAAGTGATCTACCTACATTCAATTTCAGAATAATATTTTAATAGACACATTCAGCTTTCACCTCAATTCCGTCCATTCCCTGCGTTGTTGGACTTAACTATGTTTTGTTTGTTGATATTGTATAGATAAATTAGTATATTAATGTTAATATGAAATTGAACTGTGCCTAAATGTGATGCTTATTGATTAGCCATGATTGCCTTCTCTAGGTTTTTTTCTCATGCATGTTTACCATGTTTTCTTTTTAAATAAACATGTTTTAAACATACTTTTTGTGTCTTTTGTACTTTATTATGTAACGGATAAAGAAAATGACAAGTATGTGCAGTATTGCATCACAAATTATTTCGTTAAAAACAACAATATACATGTACACGAAACTTAATCAATGATTTTTGTTGAGAGCTTATAATGAAAGTATTGGTCTAGTTTCTCACCCTTTTCAAACCGTTAAACCTCGTTCAAATGAGATTGGATTCATCTGGAATAAGCGGTCATGTATTATTATAAAAGTAAGGTTCATTTTACGCCATCTACCTAAAATAATTAAAAACAAACTCTGCATCGTAGCACTTGTGACACTAGTGTTTAGACATTTTAAATTTTAAACGCAACTTGGGCATGTACTAAAAGGATATCTTGTACATTCAATAGTCAACAATACTTGCCTGCCGATGAACACAATTCCATATCAAAATACTGTTTGAGAATTGTTTTATAGATATACTGTTTTCTTATAAGATAATAAACTATAATAGAACTAATGGTTTTGTTCATATGTATTTACCTTTCTCAATAAGTCTGTAATATGAACTGTTGAGATAGGCTTTACAATGCTAGTTACAAATGTCCGAGGAATGTACGAAACTAGCTTGTCAGAAGAGTGGACGCCTTGGAAGGAATAGGAACCAGGATACCATTATATAACCAATTTTCTACATAGCGAGAAAATATGAATTTCATAGCTATTAACCTTTTTATAGGGTACACGTTACACGCTACACGTACTCAATAATAGACCAATAGTAAGGTACATAAACATACAACTGTCGGACTGTTAGATTTGTCATTTACCATATTAAAGATTAATGTCAAAAAGACATAACCTCCGAACATTGAATAGTACTGAAAGAGAAAATATGTTTTTCGCCCTGTACGTACAAACGTTTACCTGTAAATACTAAATACAGAAAATTGGCGTTGTGAAAAGCCAACTTTTTAGAGCCTTTGAATTATGAACACAATGGATGTTGCTGTACGTTTATAAAGAGATAATATTTCAGCTTTAAAAATGAAGTACTATGAGAAAAATGCAAATTGTCCAGAGCAGGTAGTAAAAGCTCACATCTGTTGTATTTGGGCTCGTTATATTGTGAGCTTTGGTCTCTGATAAGTAATGTCTTTCGTGACCCAATAACAAACTAGACACATTTAAGACATTTAACTTATTGCTTTACAATTATCGAGATGGTATACTGTGTTTACATTGTTTGTAACATTTCTCGTCATTCCCTTCATACAAACAAACACATAATTAAGTTTCGATATAGACTCATAAATAGTTTATTCAAAGAATCCAGAAGGTCGTATACCCATGAGGACAATATATACATGGCAGAACAGTTACAAACGTGAAACGATATAATAATACAATACATACTGTTAACAATAAAGTGTTAAATATGTAAAAAGAAATAATAAGTATGTTATATTTAAAATTATCCATGAGTCATAATTGGTATATTTGTCGTAATTCATAATCAAGCTTATCATTGCAAATAAATAAAACTCTTTTCAATATATGTGGTTATGACTCTTGGCAAAATGGAAAGCCAACAAACAAAATAATGAATATGACTACTGAATTAGATCTATACAATTTGAGCATCATTTTTATATTTGTTGACAAATAATTAAAACACTATAAATACTGCTCATACTGTTGAACTCCCATCGCCAATACAAAATTAATTATTTGCTATATTATTCTTATATAAAAGTTAGAAAGAATTCCACGCTGGACAGCATTGTCCGCATATATATAAAATTGTGTATATATAGTAAAGTATTGTATGTTTATAAATATATGATACACACGTAACATTGCTCAATATATGAAATCGAGAGTGTAAGTTGATTGATTGACTACTTTCTGCTGCTATTATTCACAATTAACATAGCAATTGGCTAGACGAATAACCACTGATTTACGAAAATACGGGAGACTGAAGATGGCTATACATGTATATGTGTATATATTAGGTGTTATGCTGAAATAATTTGGTAAAGAAAAAAGGTTAAAAAGGAATGCGGGAAAAGAGCGTTGTTACAAATCAACATAAGGGTTTAACCCCCCCCCCCCCAAAAAAAAAAAAAAAGCCGGCTTTGCATGTAGTAGTTATCGCGCTTGCCTATGGAAAATGTCTCAGACAATAGAAAATGTACTCTTAAGATTGGCATTCGGTATCTGATGGGTCAGTACTTATGACAAACCACAAACGCTAAGCATTTAAATGCTTGTTTAATATGCATCGGGATTCTAAACGAGTATTCAGTTTATTGGTCACGCACGGTTTTAAGTCAAGATTCGCTTTACCCAAACAAATAAATAATTTTGTTTTGACATTAAACTGCACATGCTTTGAAATTGTATGTGTTAGTAAACTGGATATGTGTGAACCATCCTGCTGACCATCGAGCCTGCTTTCCTGCATCTGTTGAGGATCTGTCTCTAACCGGTTTCCCCAGGCCTGTTGTGCAGACCCACGAGTACCGCCGGCCAAGGACCCAGGAACTGTCGGTCTGTTGTGGTCAGTGGTTTGCTCATCGACCTCCACTATAGCATGGTTATGGGCGTCATTGATATATTTCCGGCCTTAGCCTTACTCTTCTATTTAATTTGGCGTGATTGAGTGCGACAAATACAACAATAAACTGAAGATTGTTTTATATTTATGTAGCGTTGGTTTTCCCGTCTTATAAATCGTCGAAAAATTCGAGTGTTATGTGGAAATATCAACTAAGTACACTATAGCACTAAACATGTTTACGGTAATGGTAGCATTGTGGCATACTCAACAAAGGGAAATAAATCCCCAATATACACCATACTTTGTGTACAGCAGTTATCGCGCTTGTATAGAATATATGTCACAGTTGCTAGGTCCCCACAGAGGTTGTCAGATGTTGAAGACAGGACAAAGAGGCCCACAACAACTGCAGAAACATGTTGAATAGTGATCACCGCATTATGATGAGTTGTTTTTATATTTACCCCGCAAATCACACATGAGAACAATTGAAATGTTTGTTTTAATGGTTTGAGGATTATAACTTTACGATGTAAAGCTTATTCGTAAAAGACTTGAACTATTGTTGCTATTGATCTGAATTGGTATGTATTTCCATATTTGTTGATCGTAATAAAGGTGTTATCTTGTACGTAATAAATGGTGGTCATGATGAATGCGGATAAAAAGCGTTTTGACAAAATAAACAGAAAAAAAGATAACTCACTGAAACACAACATACTTGGTCAGCAACGGTTATCGCGCTTCTTTATGAAAATTGTCACAGTGGCGAGCTGTCCACAGAACTAATGGTAGTAAAAGCTCACAACTATATCACAGTATGTCGGTGTATTTACGCACAGGGCATTTTGGTCTAATTCATTTAAAAGAATCATTGTAAGCTTGTTTCGTCTTTTGAAGTTTACTTAAGCGGTTTTTTAATGCAGAACTCATACAGCCGAAATGTAAAAGCTGTTAATTAACTTTACGTGTTAAAGAGACGATCAACCTATAAACGTTGTTTAGTTTAATAATATTTTATTGCAAATACAATATGTACACCAATCATAACACAAGGAATATGATACACATTCAACCAGTATGTCAATAAGTTTAAGTGTAAATGCAAAAGGGTTAGACCACAAGTTATGAACAACTTAGTTACGGCCCTCCCCTTAACGATGTTAAAACTGAGTGAAATACACTGACTGTCTAATTTCTACACTCTCTCCCAATGTAGTCCATTTGCTTGCAAGGCCCTTATACACTCCATATTGTTAAAATAGTTGGCTAACATAACGATTCAAAGAAGAATCAACTTACAACGTGAAATTTAAAATGAACGCGGTAAACATAGCGTTTTGAAGAAAAAAAGAACAGAGGGAATTAACTCTTCATATCCAACTTGTTTGTTTACAGCAGTTATCGCGCGTGTACAATGTATATGGCAAATGTCACAGTTGTAAGATGCCCACGGAGATACTCCGGTGTTAAACGGAGGTAGTATAAGTCCACAGCGGAACGTAATGGTCTGTGGGTAATGTTTTTCTAAACCTTTGAAATACATTTAATGTCTTTGTTATTCAAGAATCAATTCCATAATTATAATCGTTAACATGTTTTAAATTGTAGGTGTTTCATTTACAAATATGTATGATATAAATCCAATGTGCAATGTATGTGCAAAAAAGTTTATCTTTATAAGATTCTATGCCTGTATCTTTAGGTCAGAATTGTCTACATCTTACAAACCTACTCTCGTAAATATGAGAAACTGCCAAATAATGTTATCCATGTATGTTGAATATGACAAAAAATTAAATTTGTTGAAATTGTTTGAAATACTTTGCGACTTTTTGCGTTGATACAGATAAATAGCATGCCTACAATCGTTTCTCTCAGTTGACTCGGTGGTGCAGAGCTAACGCATCCGCTTTGTGTACGAGAGGTCCCGGGTTCAATTTTCGACTCCGGCAAAAGTTTTTATGTTTGATATTTTTTGTATTGTTGTTGTTGTGTTTTTACTTTGATGCCCAAAAACACATTATTTGTAACAAAATTATGAATTTTCTTTTACAATGTAAAATTATTTAGTATATGCAAGATTTGTAACTTATTATAGGGGTATAAGATACAGACCTAGCATCTTTAAATGTGTGATAAATGATTAATGAGCATATCAAACACTAGTTGTATACTTTTACAGCATATAAATACAAGAAAAGTGAAGACAACAATGGGTTCGAACCCGACATTGAAGGGTTAATAGGAAATCTAAAGTTACGAAATTTCACTACAATGTACTTTTATAAGAAGTCTTTAGAAGATTTTCTTAAGAGTTTGAAATTTGGAAACGCTTCAGCGACATACAGACGACACATGTGATTTTGACGTTACGTTCCTACTCTAGCTATTTTTTCTCTAAAAATATATAACTGGCTGTTAATGATTGAGAATAAAATGGTGAATGTAAAAAGAACACACAATGTATTAATTAATTGCAGAATATTCTTAACGCACACAATGTATTTAGATCACTAATTTGATGCTCATCAAGGTTAAACACTCAAAACGTGCTAATTTAAGTAAGGTTTACTAAAAAAGAAACTTTATTTTTTCATTTAAGAAATGCATAACAAACAGTGAAAACAAATAGTTTGCCGGACGAATTTAACTTTAGAAAGAGTTTGCTTGACATTGATGAAGTCACTAATGATGACTACGTTTCCTATGACGCATGTTGTTTTTGTTATATATGTAGCAGCTTACACAAGACCCTTTCTTTAATCGACAAAATCTAGACAATCAGTTTGCAGAATTTCAATAACGGTCACCCATACAACAATAAATACATGACCGACAAACCGAAAGTTCTTTGAAGAAGTGCGCCGAAATCGCGTAAATGTTACTTCACCAGCACAAGTATATGCATATTTAGTTTGTAATCTGACGGAAATGTTAAGAAACGCGGCTGAAGTTGCTCGTCGATCTTTTGCATAATTAAATGCATTTCGTTGCGCCTTAAATGTGAAAGTGTTTATATGATATAAACTAAGCCGTTGCGGACAAAGCTTTTAAAAAAGAAGATGAAACTAGGCATATGGAAAATGTGTTAAGCATAGCAATATATGACCGGTTGAAAAAATCTGATGTAACATATACAAAGATATTTCGTTGTAGCGATTTTTTTTTATTTTGGGATAATATTTAGTACAATATTGGATCACAGTTGATTTTATCAGTTGTTGCTATAATTGTGGGGTATAATTTAAAATGTACTTGATACCTCAAAACACAGAATAATATGACCGGATATTATAATCATTGTATTATTTTTGATGACAGTTTTACCACTGTGTCATATATGTCAGAGTTATCAAAGCATTTGCAAAATACGCATCAAATAAGGTCACCGTATATTCAGTTACAAACGTCATATCAATGGAATATTCGCAAAAACATTTTCGCTGTTTACTCAGGAAAGGTTGCACAAAATGACAGTTACGCTCTATTTTTAATGTAATGACTGTAAAATATAGTGTGTTCGTCAAGAGAGCGATTCTTAACTTCTTAATTGAAAATCACGTCAAATCATCTTTAAATAATAACGAAAAGTCATGTCATCAATGATTAAATGTCCTGTTTTATTTCCAATAACGCAACTCCATATTTGCAATACAACTCTTTGAGTAAAAATTTTTTTATTGAACAATAGTGGGTTTTTTATTGAACTAGATTGATGATTATTGATAATGAATAATTATTTGTTTACAGTTAGATTATCGAGTTTCGTCTAACATTTAATGTCATTAACGTGTTGCCTGTTTCAATGAGAAAACTCTGATTTAAAAGACATAACAATTAACGGAGAGATACATAATTTAAAAGAAAATGTGTAAAGGTCAGCTTTCATTTACCTTTTCTTATAGAACATAGTTATATCGACAATTTCAAATCTAACACACATTTGGGAAAAAAATATCCATACACCACACCCTAACTGCGGGGGAAATTATTTTATATAATATCAAACCGTGGTTTTTCACTTCGGTCGCGATATACGACCTAATATATATAGTTGATCTTACTGAACAAACTACAAATGCGGCGGGTTGACTTTGTATCGCCTTAGGTAAGTGCAATGAGGCATGGCTAAATGGCCGAAACAGCCCAATATAATAGTCATTTTCAAGACGGTATAAGGTAGCGGGTATATATTAATACTACTTAGTATTGAATATATATTAGCAAGTCTTATTGAAACGTGTCAAGGAAAGTCGCGCATGCGCAATGCGAAGTAACGCCATATAT
>Ga0224511_10002798_pt1 | contig 12048 bp, 6 predicted proteins | sample SF_May12_sed_USG_2_FD_169988 | JGI IMG/M metagenome (GOLD analysis project Ga0224511, IMG submission 169988) | Sediment microbial communities from San Francisco Bay, California, United States - SF_May12_sed_USGS_8_1 | ecosystem: Environmental > Aquatic > Marine > Sediment | place: USA... | reverse complement strand
TTAGCACCTTATAATTACCCCCAATTTGGCACTTTTCGGCCCACTTTTCATATCAAAACTGGGCCGAAAAGGGTGGGCCGAAAAGGGTCGGCCGAAAACATAACTGGGCCGAAAAGTGACCCAACCGATGTCAATGTGCTGTATCTGTATCTGTATGGGTACAACGCTGTAACCACTGCTGGTGTTATACGTCTGGAGAGTGCTATCGGATCAGTCGCGACCTGTGAGAGCTGACTTGAAGCTCTTAATTGTATTGGCACATGCGGCGTTGTCTTCGAGGGCGTTCCAATCATGAAATTATTTTTATAAGAACTAGTTTTTATATTGCTGGGTTTTAGGGTTTTTGTTTTAAAACAGTTTGAGTGGTTTACGCAGAATGTTTCTATACTATTAGAACTTTCACTATTTGGAATTAGCTTAGGAACAATTTTGCGTTTATTTGTTATCGGTGTCAAGTAACTTGCACTGTCAGTGGTCGGAACCATAGCATACCCCAGACTATCTTGAAGAGGAAGACTAACCTTGCGCTCTTCTGGCGCTGCTGTAGCGTGTCAAAGTTGAGCTTCTCAAACATTCTTTGGATGCTGCCGTCCTCCTAGAAATGTAGTCCCTAGTAAAGAACCTAGCTGCGTGTCGTTGAATCTTTTCTATGGAGTTAATATCTTTAACCAGTGCGTATGTTTGACCAAAGTCGATTCAAGGTCATGGTCATAGTTCAAGGTTAAACATTGTTTGACTGTATTTCTTGTCTGCTCTATAACTCTCGAAGGGTTGGTGACATTTTCAAATGAGTTGGCACAAATGTAATGTACCATGAGTTTGACCAAGGTCACTTCAAGTTAAAGGTAAAAAGTTGAGGTCAAACTTATTGTGACCAAATATCTAGTCCAATCTGTATCTCTTGAACCATTGCTTGGATTTAGAAATAACTTCTAAAAGTAACTTTCTACTGGTTTTCAGTTTATTTCTTATTTTGTTGAGTGAATTTGTTTACCTTATGTTTGACCATTCATATTCATCACTTCATGTGATAGCTCTAGTTTATTGATCTCAACTTCCTGTCAAAAACAATTGTTTCCATCCAGTGACATGTAGGGGGAGACATGATTGCTTTCTTTCCGAAAGCACCTGTCTTGTTTATTAATTCTCATTGTTTTACATACATAAATATTTATAGCCAGCAATATTCTTGGACATGAGTGATAAAACTGCAGAATGTGGAGTTATTCGTGTCAATGTTAAGTGATTGACATATATATTAAGTTCTGAAATTATATATTTAAGTTCAGTAATTTAAATCCTTATAATTTCTATTTCAGGTAACATAAAATTAGGGTTAACCCAACATTGTCAAGTGATCTATGGAAGGCCAGAGATCTGCACATTTCCAAGACTCTCAGTGGAATGGTTGCTCACATTGATTCTCATCTCTGCTGGAATCCTGTGTTTGACCATTACTTGTGTGTTACAACTGCGCTCACATTGGCGGAGAGATCTGATCAAGTATGCAAGATGGATTGCCTTCACAGCTAGTGAGTAAAAGTTTTTCAGTCTAAATCTAATTTTAGTTGTATAGTTGTAAACATCTACAATTATACCAGTTAAAATTCTTGATATATAAATTCAAGTTTTATAAAATGAAATATCTCAATGCCAAGTATTTCCCCCCTAAATGTCTGGAACCTCTACTGGATGATGGTGGGTATGGGTAACATGTGCCAGGGAAATGCCTAGCCTTTGTGGTAGGCAAATACCAAACCAGTACCAGACCTAATCCCAGCACATAATTTATATTTTAACCATTTTGTGTTATCATATACTGTGAAATTATTTTTATTCGTTCGACATTTTATTTAATGTTTTTCGTGGGTAGGGCAATCCATGATTTTAAGATCCCAACAAAATATTTATTCGCATTATCGCATATAATTTTAAATCCACAGATTCAAGTATCCATGAACATGTCGATAGTTGTCAAACCACGACAGTTTGTGTCCATGAAATTAAATGTTTTCACAGTATGCACAGTTTAATTCACTACTTCTTGATATTCAGCGTGTTTTGACAATACAATACAACATGTTAATCATATAAATCACTTGTCTTTTTTCAGTGACCTTGTTCTGCCTGGCAGCAGTGATATTTCCTGTTGGGTTTGCGATTGAAGAAATTGGAGGACAGCCGTACAAACTACCAAATCAGACTCAAGTGGGCACGTCCTATGTGCTCTTCATCCTTGCCATATTTTTCACAGTGATTTCAGAACTTTTTGCAGGAAAAGTTTGTCTTCCAATGTTTTAAAAATAATTGATCACACACTTTACAAGGACTCAATCTTTAAGCACAAAATTGAATAGTGTGTTTTAACGGCTTTCTTCTACAGTAAAATTCGCTTATAAGGAACTCATCAGGACCATAAACATATTTTTCTTATAACCAGAGTTCCTTGAACATATAGTGAACTAGTTTCTTGATAAAGATTGGGGAATGAAAATCAGTTCCTTAAAAAGGACTTTCCTTATAAGCAGATTTTACTGTATGTGCAATTGTATATTCATATGCCAATGAATTACTGTCTTCTGTTGACAATCATGCAGTTTCTATTGCATGTATTATTTCTGCACTAGCATATATTGCATTGTTTATTTCTGAAAATGTTTAGTGATAAACTTAACATTACTTTTTGTTATTTGTTTTAAATAAATGTAAATGTAGACTTATTTGCTTATTTTCCTTAATTGTTCACCATTACCAGGTATCAAAATAGTGATCATTGTTATTAAAGACAGAACTATAGCTGTATTTATTGATTTTATTTACAAACATTTTTTTTACCAGAACTTGGTCACGGAAGCGATAAATATTTCTAATTAAATTATAGGATTTTAATAATTTTGTTAATTCTTGTCATAGGTAAACTGACCACTTTGATACAACTTCATCATAAAATAAAAATGGCATACATCAATCAAACACGACTGCACCATGGGTTGAAAGGGTGTTCATTAAAGTTTAAATTCAATTCTGTTGGTATAACAAGTTAAGAACAGTAGGGACTGACACACACAATACAATGCTTTAGTATTGCATTCTCTAGCATAAATGAAATACAAAAACATTCTATTGTCTCTGTCAGTCTTGTAAAAGTGGTGTTAATTACTAGTATTGATGCATTAATAGACTTTAAAAGTATAACTGCACTATATAACCATGCTTTTATAAACCCGAAGTAATGCACATTAATTATGAGCATCAGTGAGCAAATCAACTGTGGTTAAGAGTTTTATCCCCATCGTTGGCATTTAAAAGGTCAGTTATTTTTCTTAATACTGTTTAAACTAAAATCTGTGTCTTTTAAAGTGATGAATTTGGTAGGACTAAAGCTCTTGAAAATGGCAAAACATCCAGTCAAAAGTAAACCCACATACGCTAGCTTCTTTTTTTTTATTTAATTAATTTATTTCATTGCTTATTTTTGAATCAACAAAGTCATATAAAATACACAGAACATAAGTTGAATTTACTGTATTCTGTTTGTGATTTAAATACTTCCGAAACAAAACTTTCATACTGGAAAATAAACATCTTAAGTACTTTCTTATGTTTTAATGGTTATAAGCTTACCCAGCAAAATATCATCGTGGAAAAAATGCATAAACAGTGACTAACCAACTTGTATTAATTGTGTACGTAATGAAAAATAACTGTATCTAAAAATTGAAATTGACAAAATGCATAATTATGTTATTTCAAAAATAAATATGTGTAACAAAGAGACAAAATTTATTTTAATCTTTCCAGAAGATACATAAAATACTTTCTATAACACTCCTTATCAGTGTTGCAAGTTTGTCATGATTAACCAAGATTTTATATTTTAACAAACACAAAAAAAATTCATTCATCTATTCGCACAAAAATGAAAAATAAATATTTTCAATGTTATTACATTTGTATGTGATGACATTTTTATCTGTGTTACTGGCATGAATTCAAACACATCAACAGAATACACATTTAATCAAAATAATATAACATATCACAACTCCAGACACTAATGAACTTGTACATGTAGTCTGTTCTATTACAAGTCGAGTCCTCATTTGTAGAAAGCGTTGATTGCCCTGGCGATGACTAGTCTCCTCACTTCGCTTGTTCCTGCACCAATCTCGTACAATTTGGCGTCGCGTAAGAAGCGACCTGTCGGATAGTCGTTGATGTATCCATTACCTCCTGAAAAACGAGAGGCAAAAATCATTCAGAAGCAGGGAGTTGTTTAACTTTAATGAATACCAATGAACATGATGATTTTATAAGTACTTGGAATGTTTAATATAAATTTTTTGAATGATTGTCAAATGCTACACAAAGTAATATATATCATTTTATAATGTTAAAACATGCCTTAGTACTCAGAATGGTAAATATCAACTTTTATGATTGTCAAACACTACACAAAGTAATACATGTACATATGTCTTTTTGGAATGTTAAAAACATGCCTTAGGAAGAACATGTTCTTTGCAATTAACTCACCAGTACAAAAGATTTGTCAAATTATGTGACAACAGTAACAAACAACCATCCAACATTCCCTGTCACAAGTCTTGAATCTTTAAAGACTAAATATACAAATCGCTGCAACCACAAACCTAGGATTTGTATAGCATCCAGTGCCATCTGTGTTGCTGCTTCGGCAGAGTAGAGGATCACACCAGCACAATCCTGGAACACAGATGGTTTGGTCGTGTATTGGACAGATGAAACAACACATACCGGTACTTAAACTATTTTTCATGGTCAACTAATTAGTAATCAGGTAGTCAGGGTTTGAGGCTTAACAGACACAAAACACTCTTTTTGTAAATATTTGAATTTTAATGACAGCAAGTTCTCTGTTAAATCGATAGAAACAAGCAACCTCAAGAATTTACCTTACACCAGACCTCCCATTTTTAAATATTCATAATCTGTTCACCAATAAAACGATTAGAGTATACCTAGACAAACACAACCACATGTCATTGGACACAAAGGATTACTTTGTTAAAAAATAGCTACTTGTCTAAGGGCACGGTAATAGTAACCTCTGCATAACGTCAATTGGTCATGCAACTCTATAATTTTGGCCAAAAAATTAAATCACATTAAGAAACAATCATTTAACCCCAGCTAGTTACGACAAAAATATAAACAATAACAAAGTGCAATGTTCACAGTAGACTTCCAAAACAAATGTACATACATTTGGACAGATTTTTCCTTTATCCAGGGCTCGCGCCACATTGTACACGTAGGATCTGTTGGCATTCAGGGTGACGTACATGCTGGCTAGTTTGGCTTGGATCATCTGAAAACATTGTCAGCATTTTATATTCCAGAAACATGAATATTTTACTTTTTATATTCTATATTTCTTATCCATTACTTAGATAAATATAAATAGTTTGGGTCATCTGAAAACACTGTTAGCATTATATGTTCAAGAAATATGGATCATTTAATGTTATTTTCTATTTTTCTTATCCGTTATTTAGATAAATAATATAATTAAACCATGCAACATTGCAACAAATATAATCAGAAATCAAAGAGAATTTTGAGGGATTGGTGCAAAACTATTGTAACTACCTCATTTTATATAACAAGTTACAATAGTTTTGCACCAAGCCCTTGATTTACTCTAGTACACTACAGTTTATTATAAATCATAAGTCTTTTGCAAAAACTTACACCTTTAGATAATTTTTAGACATGTATACTTATTTCTATGAATTAAAAACTATTGATATAATCACTTTCATGAAAAGTCAAATGAACCAATAACTATTCACCTACCTGGAAGTGACCAATCTTCTCGCCAAAGCACTCACGCTCATGTGCATACTTGAACGCTACGTCACAGCATGCTTGCATTATCCTGAATCATACATCTGCACATTATAGCAACTATTGAACCAATGAAATAAAAACTGCTGGAAAATACAATTGCGGTTACACCCAATATTCAACTAAATGAACATAAAAATCTCAAAATGCTAATTCTTTAAGTAAAATATAGTACAGGTGATGTTGAATTAGAAATTGACTACATGTTTAATAAAAATTCCTTAATAATACGAAATCTTACTAAAACGCTAAACATTTTATCATTTATTCTAAGAAACTGTATTTTCTGATAAAACTTTTCTAGCTATCTACGCAGGGTGAGAAAAAGAGATTTGATGAGTGGCAAACGTATTGATGAATGGCTTGAATTACATAAAATAATGTTCCTATGGTTAGGTCAAATAGGGCAAACAAAAGTATATTCAATTTAAACTTAAAAATAGTTTTTAATTTCACATTTTCTGTTCAAAACAAAGACAAAACATACTTTTTGTTTGACTTGCCCTTATCATGCGAAAGTAATTTGATGAGTGGCGAACAAGGCGAAAATGAAATGATAATGAATAGTGTTGTTTTCACACATGATTTTGTTACAAGATTTTACACATTGCGCATTCAATTATTACACCTGTGCTCTGATCTTACCCCAGTGGTCCGGCCGCGAGGACACATCGTTCTATATCTAGGCCACTCATCAACACGTACACACCCCTGTTATATTGACCCAGCATGTGCTTGGCTGACAGAAAACACAGGAAATACAGGGGGTCAGTATATATATACATGTAAGTGGGCATATGTTTGATAATGTTTGGAGTATGAGTCTGTAGGATTATAAAATATCTAGTCTAAGAAAACTTCTTTGAGATGCACACATGTTTGATTTTCAGATACCTTGTTATGAAGTGTTCAGAGCATGGTCTGCATAACTCAAGAATGCATTTGACAAAAAAGTGATAAGAAGGGAATAAAAGTAATGAAGATAGAAACAAGAAAGATATTCACTTAACACCGTTCATAAACAAGGTACCAGATCAGAATGTGTGCACTGGTCTTGCCTGGATATAGCTAGGGGTGTGTACATTGGATTTGTTGTCATACAAACAAGACATCTCAACTCTTCATTCATGATTGTGTGCATTTTCTTAGACACACTGTCCTGTCATAAAGCTATTGACTGGTACTGTGAATTCATTTTATTGGTGGAACTTAAATGTTCACTAAATGTATGTGTTAAGAAAACAACTCATTACAACTTAAGACCTCCAATGTAATCGTATTATTTTTGACATTTTATTGGCAAAAGAAATCCACTAACCCCAACACCCCCACCTAATTACCTAAAATGCATCCATGAAATTATTTTTCCCAAACTATAAAAATTAATTCACAGCACTAAAGTATGAAATAAGAGAAGTCATTGCTGCTTTTGCAAGTGGTGTACGAGGGTTGATCAAAAATAAACCGGATTTTTGCTGTGAAATATTTTTTATTCGTTCAAACGAGCAATCCTTTACATCAAAAGAAATGGCAATTTATATGCAAACAGTTGTTCTAACTTCTTATTGGTAAAACACATACTTGTATTCATAATGATGAATTAAAAAACCATGGTAACGCCGTCTCGGCGCAGCGCATCATTTTACTGTTACGTAGGATGTTTAAAGTTGTTTATTATTGTTTCAAATAATGCTTTGTACATAAAAATCCAGGAAATGACAATGCCGCTATTTTTTGACGTAATATCAAAATACGACATCATTGCATCAACGCATATAGTCGCAATCGCATATTTAATATTGCACGGTGAATGCAATGTAGCGTTACAGATGGTGTCAACAGAAAAACTTGAAACACGGGCAGTAATTAAATTTTGTCAGCAGCAAGGTGGCACTCCGTCCAAAACATAAAAAGAAAGTGAAGCTACGCACAGGAAGCATGCAGTAAGCCGCACAGTATTTTTCGATTGGGACACATGTTTAAGAGAAGGAACCACGAGCATCAACAACAAGAAAGGAAGAGGGAGAAAGAAGAAAGTTACACCAACGTTAGTGACGTTAGTGGCGAAAAGCGTTAAAAAACGACAAGCTTTTAACGGTTAAGCCGCTCGAGACAAAATTCGACATAAGAAACGGGACCATGCGGACTATTCTTATGAGGGTTTTAAATGAGATAGTAAAAAATAGTTTTTATTTTAAAAAAACTTAACGCTATGTCTTGAATAATTGAAACTGAGGATATCGACGATCTACGTTTCAAACAGTGCAAACGTTTCATTTTCATAATGAAACTAAAAACAAATCACAAAGTTAAACAATTTAAAAATGTTAAATTCTTTTTTAATATGTATCGTAATAGTATTCATTGTTATGTTTCTAAAACGGAAATGCATTTTCACTTCATTTGATCATTTGATCACTAACACTAAGTGCACCCGTGCTGTGTCCCGGGCCTCTTGAAAGACACGGAGATGGTGCGTCACGTGCAAAATTTACGAGTCGTCGTTCGTAGAGTGAGTCAATGTCAACAGGCGCATCGCCAATAAAGTTGTATCGAGCATTCAGGAGCATACTTTGAAGTGTTAAATAAAATTCAGCAAATTTCGAGACGCTGTCGTAATGCGCAACGTCAACGACGTCACTAGTGTCGTCTTGCTGTGCGCCGTGACTCTAGACATATGCTTATGTAAATCTATATATTTCCGTTGTTTGTAAATGTTTTTGAGAACTGTTTTCTGTATTCTGTAGCGGATTGATTGAGAAAACTGTCATATGTATTTTTATTTGTCTTGATTAAATAGTCTACTTGCTATTTAAATAATCCGGTTTATTTTTTATCAACCCTCGTACACAGAACTGCACGTGAAACAGAGGAGCCAGGACAACATGTAAGTTATTTTAACCAAGGGCCATAATACATGTAAATGCATACCCAAGTGGTGCAGCTGCCCCTGCCCCTCTCTCTATATCTAGTCCCGACATGAGCACATACACCCCACGGCCCACACCACCCAGTATCTGACTCACTGCAAACACACATTATCTGGCCTTTGGTGCTATTATCAGGTAACTATTTTCACTTTTTTCACAGATACATAAAATGTTTGACTACTTATTGCAGAACATAATATTTCTGCATCGCAAAAGTAAAAATCTTAAAAGGGCCTGAAGATCAAATGAAATCTTTAAACCTAAAATAACATTCTTCATATTTATACCTTGTTTTTATAGGAGAATACATTTGCATGTTTGTATTTTAGGCAGCGGTGTACCTAATTAAGCATATAGTGAGCCAAGTTTTTAATAAGTAAAATAAAGCTAAATTTATATTTCATCAACATCTTCAGTAAGCTGTAAATGACCCTAGCTATACCAGACCAGACAACAGTACACACCCCCATGCTTGATACCACCTACCACCTGGGTAGCTGGCATCCCAGGATAAACACATGAAATTAATGATTAATGAAATGCAAGTATTTAAATAATGGTATTTATCTAACAAGCATTTAAATATGCCAATCAATCTAAACCATTCAATTTTTATAAAATGTAAGAACAAATCTAATAACAGAATTATTTCTGTGTGAAGCAATTGCAGACCAAATTCACAACCTCTAAGTCACTGTGTAATAATACCCCTGCTGATGCTTTAACACAAAGTTCAGGGGCAATGATTGGTTCACTTAGGACAAAAATGTATATGATATATCTACACTTCATGTAGACGTAACATCAAGTCTTATTTTGAATGTCAAAGTGGTTAAATTACCAAATTTGTATCATTGGATGTAGACAAACCAACATCCAATATTAATTTTGTACTGCCAAAAGTCAATACTGACTACATAACATGATAAGGCAGGCATAAGTCATGAGCATTAACCAACCAACCAACCAAGTGACTCCACTATGCCTTTCTCAAACCCAGGAAAGGCCTTTGAGACCTACCTGGCACCTTGCAGTCCTGGAAGATGAGTTCAGATGTGTTGGATCCCCGCATGCCCAGCTTGTCCAGCTTTTGCCCAGTACTGAAACCCTCCATACCCTGGGGGAGGATAAGGGATACATTTACAGTAACATTTGCATTCACTATATATACTTGGTTGGTTGTGGCAATATTTCAATAATTTATGCTCCATGTTATGTAAGGCAAAGCACAGAGCCTAATAAAACCAGAAGGAAGACAGTATTAAAGGCACTATGCCCAAAAGTGGGCAGAAAGGACTAAGTTGCTTTAAGTATGTTACATGTATTACATTTTGCTGTTTTTTTAAATCCATTTTTGACAAACTTCATTATCAAACACCAATACTTATTCAGTAGATAATGTATTTAACTAGTATAGACTTCAGAAAGCTTTACAACTTACCTTCTCTATAAGGAAGGCTGTGATCCCATGCTGTGGTTTGTCCGTGTTGAAGTCTGTTTTGGCGTACACCACCAGGACATCAGCGTCCGGACCATTCGTGATCCAGAACTTGCTGCCATTCAACACATAGTAGTCACCTGGTGGGTGTGAAAATATACTTGGTATTATATATTGTTGGAGATCAGGACAGGCAAATATACTTTATTATTATTATAAAAATAATAATAATAATAATTATTATTATTATTATTACAATTATTACTATTATTTGTAGTAGTAGTAGTAGGGAGATTGATTTTAAGCAGTTTTCATTTACCCGTGTTACACTGAGTTAAATGTAAAAAGAAAAAAAATACTAGTACTTAACTTTATCCTTCGTTCAGCAACTAACATGTTAATATAGCAGTTTATAGGAAAAACACTAGTATTTTTATAAATATTATGTGATTCAACAATACAAAGTTTCCGTTTGGAAGTAGCACTATGGTGAAATATGAGTGTATGCATGTATACCTGTATTGCGTAATGCTGTACATGACAATCATGTCCCCATACCTTTATTGTCAGCCCTGAGTTTCATAGACACAACATCCGACCCAGCATTGTGTTCACTCATGGCCAAGGCTCCAACCTTCGTCCCAGCTATCAACTGAGTAAGAAAACAAACTATGGTTACCATGAATTCTTCTGTTCACTGCTTAGGAAATTTTCTTTCAATTTTTGCAAACTTATATAAAAAAATTACCTGAACAACTATCAAACTTGTTTGTATACATTAATAACTTAACAAAATCTCAAAGCGTTGACTAAAGGGTCTGGGTGGTTTTTTGGTCTATCGGTGAAAGGGCAAACAAATATAATTTAAATTTATGCTTCAATATACAGTGATATCTCACATCTGGGAGGTATTTGTCCTTCTGTTCATCATTGCCGTTGCGAACAATCTGGTTGAGGCAGAGGTTGGAGTGGGCGCCGTAGCTGAGAGCGATGCTGGCGGACACGCGTGATAGTTCCTCCATCACGAGGCAGTGCTCCATGTATCCAAGCTCCAGGCCCCCATACTTGCCTGTAAGATAGGGAGGGCAATACATGTAGTGAGTATAAGTTTGAGTGAGGAAATACATGTAGAGGCTACACTAGTAAATAGATGATTACTGTTTGTTATGGATGGATATTGATCTCTGCTTTATTGATATGGTAGTAATGATTCAAATGAAAAAGCTGTAACCAAACCTACAAATCCATTTTCTCTGTTTTAAAGCAAAGTCAAAATATAAACCAGTGACTTATGATGTAATTAAATTGTTTAACGTAAGCATAATCTTAAACAAGAGGTTTGTCAATATAAACTGCCCCAAATTAAAGGGCATGTAACTCTGTAATGCATGAATCGCTGAACATGAAGTGTGCCTCCCACATCTACACTTCATGAAGATGACACAGGTAAAGCGTCATTTAAATCACATGTTTATGTAGAAGTTGTTTTCTTTACAAACTCGTAACATTGACAGCAGACAAACCAATGCATGACTGACAGACTGCTATAATGAACAAATTCCATCAGCTGACCTGGTGCAGTGATTCCATGAAGTCCAAGATCACCACATTTCTTCCAGAATTCCTAGGGAAAACAATGAAATTATTTCGAATGTATAATGTCTAAACATTAGTTTGATGCTGACATAAAGAGCTATGATCAGGGATAGCTATAGATCCTGATATCAAGCAATAATTATATTTGAATGAGGAAGATGGTACAATTCAGCAAAGTATCATATACAAATGTAT
>Ga0224511_10002797_pt1 | contig 12048 bp, 3 predicted proteins | sample SF_May12_sed_USG_2_FD_169988 | JGI IMG/M metagenome (GOLD analysis project Ga0224511, IMG submission 169988) | Sediment microbial communities from San Francisco Bay, California, United States - SF_May12_sed_USGS_8_1 | ecosystem: Environmental > Aquatic > Marine > Sediment | place: USA... | reverse complement strand
AGGCCACATTTGCAATCCCAATTTTGATGAAACTTTGTCAGAATGTTTATTTTGACAATATCTAGGCCAAGTTCGGATAAGGGTCATGTCGGGTCAAAAACTAGGTCACCAGGTCAAATCTTAGAAATTTCTTTTACAAACATTACTTTTAAATTTTAAAACTATAGCCTTCAGATTAAGACCTCCCAGTGTTGCCTGTTGTACATATAGCAATGAAAAAAGGGAACTTTTAAAAATCTTCTGTCTCAGGTGAGCGTTCCAGGGCCCTCTGGGCCCTCTTGTTGAAATTGTTGATTTTATACTCAACTTTTTACCACAGCAAGAATTATTTCGATTAAAGTCTGAATATTTAGGTGTGCAATATGCCTTTTTCTTGTAATTTGTTGTGATACAAGGTGACCGGTTATCAACAAATAATTCCATTTCTTTTATGTAAACTCATAGTCGAAATGCAAATGACTTATTAGCTTTCTGGTTAAATATAATCAAACATGTCATTTTAAAGCCCATTTGCATACAGTGTTGTCACACAAAATTACAATAAATGTTAGCATTCACTTCTTTCTAGGTCAAACTTTGAATTTTGAAAAAAGAAGATATTTTCTTGATAGCTAATTCAAAGTCGTCTGCACTTTCTGAGTGAATCATTATTTTGGTTAAACACAGTATTCTTGAGTCCTCCAATATCAGCCCCACTTTCTGTAAACTAGCTAGATCCAATCTTGTTTAATGTGTCTAGCTCATACTTGATATGTATAATAAAATGAGTACCACACCCCACTGAGAGTCATAGATAGAACGGCCTCTGTTCACATCACTGGTGACAGTGAACATTCGCTTCTATCACCTATAGTGGGATGTGGTACTTGTATATTTTAAATGAGTGCCATTTGAACGATTTTTTTAAAGATGTTTAACACATACTTTTACGATTTTTATTACGCATATAAGCCTCTGGTTTGACAACTAGGAAACCAGGCATGTTTTAAGACACGCTGTTAGATTGCGGGCCGCAACTGTCTCTTCCTTGCGTTATCTCTCTCTAAACGTGATAATGCCCCTTGGTCCATCTCTTGTGATATTGAAGTGCAAATAAGTACACTAGTAGAGAAATCCGGATGTAACATTCAATGTATTGGATAATGATGAAACCGTTACTTGTCATTGAGGTGACTGTGTCTTAAATAAAACTGTTATGTATTTGTAAGATGTAATGCAAAGAGGAAATAAATTGTTATGAAATGATGGCTGTTGATACTGTATGGCGCATTCATGTATCTGTCCGACGAAGCAACCGTTCACTGCATTGTACATAATGTACATACTGACGAAATAGATTGGCACGGGTGCATGGGTGATGCTCTCGATTAAGGGGGATCAAAAAACTTACTACTTGTCCTGTGGCGCCGATCATGATATCTTGGTTATGTATGGTGGCTAAAAAGACATAATTATACAGATATTACTATTTTAGCTAGACTTTTCGAAAGTTATTCAGGTCACCCTTTGGTTTGCGTCTTTTATGAATTTTGACGTCGTACTTCATACACTTGGTAGTTTTTGAGCATCAATAGCTGAGAACAAGTTTGATGAATCACTGGCATTTTGACTAAGTTATGCCCCTTTTGACTTAAGAAATTCTAGGAGAATTGCCAGCAACATAAATGAATGGAACAATGTGCAGTAACTGCAGTTCATTGCATAGCATGGCTCCAATGAACGTTTGTGAGTTCCCATTTACAATTTTCTGGATTATCCACGAAAATCGTTGAGTGTCATAAAGAGCACCAACCTTTTGTAAATACATACAAGTATGTAAGCAAGTCATTCCTGGTATGGCGCGCGAACAACATCGAAATCGACCATGAGCATTGAATTTATAGTAAACTCCTTAAACACTCAATATTTCAAGATTTATTTTATACACTCAGTTCAATACGTGAGTTAAATTAAATTACACTTCAATTTATTTGTGAAGTGTTTTTTAGCGTTTGGGTTGTGCAAAACTAGTGACAACTCTAAAACGTTTTTATCTTTTGAAGAAAGTCAACTTCCCCCAAAAAACTGTATTTACACATAAATATCTTCAATATATGCACAGTTCGATGAAATTCATGTATGTTGCGAGTAAGGATAAAACGGCGTTCGAAGGTGGGGGCAGTGGATTTTGTCATAAATATTTGATAGAATATAGTTTCCATTACAAAAAGAATACAAAGAATGAATAGTGGGAATAGGTGATCAATTATATAATTATTGTATTGCGTGTGTATGCATACTTTCTGGAAACGAATAACGATGATGCTATAACGAGAATTGATTAATAGCTCATTAACACAAAGCATGAACAACTGAAACAAAACCCATGGCTCCTATAAATGTAGCGTGATTCATAATTTTATTAATTGGAAAATGTTATTAGAAATAATCTGTGAATCATGGCTGATAGTGTCGGCATACATGTTGGAATATTAACTGTTGGGGTTGAGAAAACATTGTAATAATCAGAATCGGCAAACAATAATCACATTTCACATTATACACAGTTCAATACTTGTCGTTAAACAAAATGAAGTTGAAAGAAACTGAGCACATAAAGGGTATCACGCTTCTTTCGTCAGGTTACACCATCTCTGACGTTGTTCGCACAAAAACACCCCGTTAAACGCTTTTCTTGCATTTACGAGACAAGACAAGATTTTTTAATTGGTCTTAAAGTTATAAATGTTATTTGTAAACATTGAATTTACGTTGGTTGTAAACAGTGATTAATTTTAAACCGTCTCAACAAATTGATACAAATCTATGTTTGTTTCATTTTCAAAACTAATCATAATTCAAAATTTAAGACATTACCAGTTCCCCTTTCTAAATGTACCGGTATATTTTTCTTATGTTCTTGAACCTAACCAAATTTTAACAGAACAAACAATGGACATAAATATAAACTAGGACATATACAACACTTACCGAACATATGAAATTAATTACAAAACGCAAGTGTCAAAGTTCTCCAAACAAATGGCTCTATATGTAACGGCCACAAAAATAAATGGTGCCTACTATGTCACTGGTGCTTTAGAAATATTTTCTTATGAAATAGCAAGTACATAAACTTTAAAGTGCTATTCACTATCATCAGAGACGACAGTAAATTCTTAACAAAGATGCAAACTATGTATAAAGAAATCAAAGGGTCGTGGTTCTAAAAAATAAAATACAATGTATAAGTATGCATAGGGAGGTACTGCCATTTTATAAAACATTGTGTTACCAGTGTTAATCCTCCCTATATTCACCAATCATAATTCACATTCATGACAAAGCTGATGTGAAAACATAGCAGAATATCTAGTGATATATGACGTATATGACGCACGTCAGAATTGGTACATAAATCTCTTTATATCTTTAACTCACTATTACATAAGGTTTAAAAGACAGACGTAATAAAGTTATATTATACATGTTAGACTTACAGAGTATAAAATAAATACATTTATAGTATATTCTTGTTATGAAACAATAGAGACGTAATATCTGGAAGAGATGAGTAAATGCGAGATAGACTGATCAATACACTCTTGTCAGAACAACACGCGAGACAGAATTGTGTTCAATTTTGGACAGTTTTTTAAACGCTCGCCGAGCATCAGATCCAAGCATGAAAATATGGACTAACAGTCAAAACTCAAAACTCGACCAAGTTAGAAAAACAGCAAAATCGCTTCAGCTACTTTAGAGTTATGGTCATATATATATAATATATATATATATATATATATATATTTTTTTTTTGTTAAAAAATATCCGTGTCCGCTCTCTAACTCAAACAGTTGTTGTCCGATCTTCGTAAAAGTTTGATAACCATCCGAATCGCTTTTGGCACTTCAGAGTTATAGCCTTTTAGTTATACAAAAATGCACAAGTTGGTTTCTGCTCTGATTTCAACGGACGTTGAAGAAATTCCTTCAACAAATGCTGTGTTACCGCCTTGGAACTTTCAATGCCTTTAATTGCCCCCCGCTTTTAAACTAAAATGTGTTTTGTTAGACCTATGTTTATTATCAATGTATTATATAAAATGTTTTCTCAAAACAATCACTGCCATTGGCTACAAGTTTGTTTAACTTTTGATAATTACGGTAAACAGAACGTTAAAAAGCTCTATGCTACGCAACATAATTCTCAGAATAAGTCCATCAAGTAGTTGTTATGTGATGTCAGTAGAATGTCACATCGCGTTGGTGTGCTGGTCTTTTTGCAATAGTGTTATACAATGACACAGGGTGCTGGTCTTTATTGCAATAGTCTTATACAATGACACATGGCGCTGGTCTTTGTTGCAATAGTGTTATAAAATGGCACAGGGCGCTGGTCTTTATTGCAATAGTGTTAAACAATGGCACAGGGCGCTGGTCTTTATTGCAATAGTGTTAAACAATGGCACAGGGTGCTGGTCTTTATTGCAATAGTGTTATACAATGGCACAGGGCGCTGGTCTTTATTGCAATAGTGTTATACAATGGCACAGGGTGCTGGTCTTTATTGCAATAGTGTTATACAATGGCACAGGGCGCTGGTCTTTATTTCAATAGTGTTATACAATGACACAGGGCGCTGGTTTTTTATTGCAATAGTGTTATACAATGACACAGGGCGCTGGTCTTTATTGCAATAGTGTTATCCAATGGCACAGGGTGCTGATCATTATTGCAATAGTGTTATACAATGACACAGGGCGCTGGTCTTTATGGACCGTTCCGCAACTGTCAATCATGATCATTTATAACAGTACATGGTCAATTGTAATCCAATAGTTAGGATTATATCGTCAGGTGACAATCTGACCTAGAAAACACAAAAGAAAGACCCCTTCACAAGCCTTCACAAGATCAAAGCAAATCTACCGCATTGGGCGGAGTTTGAAAGTTTGCGGAACGGTGCATTGCAATAGTGTTATCCAATGGCACAGGGTGCTGATCATTATTGCAATAGTGTTATCCAATGGCACAGGACGCTGCATGACGGCGTCAACGTCAGAAAGTAAACAACCATGAAATAAACAATTAATATTACATAACCATCACAGTTTAACACTCGTCTGAATACTGCTATGTAAGCAACACATGTAAACACACACGTGTTCTGTTCATTTGTTTTTAACTAACTCTTATGCATCTTTAGTATACAGTCGATATTTTTATAGAACTTAACGAGTAAAATGATGTTTGAATAGACATGATATACAATGTACTAAAATACTTATATATAGTATCCATAGATTATTTAGACTATTTTTGAACAGTGATTAACGTAAACCATCATAGGTGAGTTGTATAAACGATGCCAGGACAGCGTCATATTGAAGATGTGATATAAAATTGCACTTGATGCTGCTTTGCTAAGAGCACAGTATTTAAGTGTATCTGGCTTCTTTCTCATCTCAACTTTTTTAAAACTAAGATGGATTTTCATTTGGAAATAACGTTCAGAGTGATGGTCTGATTCGACCCTAAAATAAAAGTATAAACTAAATATTGTAATTGGTGAACGGAGGCAATTTATTGGGATTGGTTTTGTTTTTAAGACTTTCGCCGCACCCCCAAATTAATTGGAACAAAAACCCAATTAGAAATGTTTTGGCAAAATGTTACTCCTCAATTATATTTGGCAATCAAGCAAAGGAGCCGCTTTGATTAACTCAACGATGTGTAATATCAAGTTAAATGGGATTTTGTTTGAAAAAATATTCATCTTAGTGTGTCACTGCTTTTTAGGCTGCTGTTATTTGCAACCGTGGTGAAACTGTGCTCGCATAATGTCCTGGAGTACCCATGCCAATGGTCCGTGACAAGACCCGTGCTACATAAATGGTATGGGTTACCTTGCAACAGGAGTCACGTACCTGGAATAGATTTTCATTTAATACATATTAAATTAATTATTATAACGATACAGTATTTCGTAGTTTTTACGGTTATTGCAGTGTTTGATTCCGAATAATGCATATATCCATGTCAAAACATTTTCTTGATCTGTCCGTGTTCGTAAAGGTTGATCCATAAGCGAAATATCAGACAGAGAGCCTGACGTATGCATTGTACCAAACGCATTCTCAGTTCAACGAACCTTTTAACGGACACGGACGCGGAACACACAACCGTGGAACACCGGCCTTACTCTTACCGTTTTATCGGATTCCTTTAAAATTACAGTTTCCATTAAATGTTTTCATTGACATAACAGCATATGCGCTATGTCAGTTCTGTTCTCTTCTTAAGAAGAATCAGACGCATTATGCGCGGTTGTCACGCCATGAGACCCACACAAGGCACTTACTTCTTCCTTAGCTAGGGCGATAATACATAGACGACACTTTCTCTGTTCTTACCCCGGGCGCTAATATGATGGCATCTAATATATATATATCTTCTCAGTGGTCTCATTTTAAACACTGGATAAGACCTTATATCGGCAAATAGACCAGACTGTGCATAGTATGCCGTTTAAAACGCGTAGAAAGTATAAGAAAGGGAAACAAATGCGACAAATCGTTACACAGATGATATATGAACTCTATAGAGGATATTTGTTGAATGTTGGTGTAAGATAGAAATTTATTTCACGAGTGGTCATAGAAAGCAATATTTTCACGAGTGGCGTAGCCACGAGTGAAAATATGATTTTCTGTGATCACGAGTGAAATAAATTTCTATCTTACACCAAATATTCAACAAATTTTCTGTTTCTTTTAGGCTAAAACAGCCAAAAACGTTATAGCGCGGGAAACAATAACACCATGACGTCATCATATTGCCGTCGTTTGTTCCCAGCTTTAAAAACGTTACGTTGTGTTTATTGAAGTGTGCCGGGTAAAAAACAACGCCAGCGTCATAGTGACACCGGCATAATTTAAGCTGCAGTAGAAAGATAACTTTTTTTTAATTTCACTGGTTATCTTTCTACTGTAAATCCTTATATTTATTCATTAAGCATGAAAGAAAGGAGGTTCTTATTTGTTCTTCTATTTACTCTTTCAGACCATGCACCTTTCAAATAGCAAGTATGTTTTATAATTTAAATATAAATTGAAGACACGTTCAAAGAAAAAATGTTGTAAACAATGAAGACCGGTCAAGTTTAAGGGCACCATGACAAAATAGCCCGTACAAAAACAAACACATAGAACAACACAAAACACGCAGAACAACAGGACGTAACAGACATTCAGATTAAATATTTTTGTGTGTTTTGGATTTTTTCATTTTTATTTTTTATTTTAGATTTCTCAAAAAGAATTCTCCAAGAAATGTTGGGTTACGCCTTGGTACGGTCAATGACTTTTATTGGGCGTTTAAACCAGTTTTAAGCTCTAGACAACCTCACACTTTCTCAACATTTAATGGAGAAGAAAACGATAAAAATGCATTTACTCTCTCTACCCAGGCCACTTAGAATATGAACAAAATGATAGGAACGTGAAAGGTAGTCCATCCAAAAAGGAAGCGAAGTAAAATACAACACAAGTACAAAATTAATGTCGTCTGAAAAACATCACAGGTCCGTGGCAGAAGGGCCTAGTTTAGAAATAAATCAATGGTAAAGTTAATATTAAAACTGTAGCATCATTCCCGTCCCTCCTAATGCATGGTTCCACAACTTTTTAATCTCCGCCCACATTTTCTGAAATCCATTGTTCATGTGATAAAGTTTATAAATTATCATGATTGACAGTTGAGGAACTGTCCATTGGGTTTCGAGAAGGACATTCATTAAACAGCATAATAGTAAAAGTTATTGAACTCTAGACAAATACAAAATAATACAAAAAGACAAAAACTAAATCAAACAATTACATACGTTGTTTTCCAATGTCTGACTGTATGTGTATGAAAGTTTTGAAAATGGAAGAAGTGGAATGTAATGACGTAAAATCTTAAAATCACGTAATCTGATTTTGGAGAACTGTCAACAGTGTTTGATAATTACATCTATAAACATGATTCAATACTCAAATTGCCAGACGTATATATAACTGTTTTGAGTTCAACAACAACATTAAAAAGACACCTTTTCAGACTTATTGTTGAAGATGAAACCGTTACGAAGTTTAAAATACGCTTTACGACTTTTGTTGTTCCTCGTGACCGGAATCGTAAACAGAACAGGTTCTACATAGACAATACTTAGCCACTGTTTATCTTCAAAGACCACGCAATACAGTGGTATATGAACAACACTTTTCCGATATTCTGATTGGATGAGACGTAGCAGCTGTGGTCTAAGATTTGACAATTACGACTTGAGATGTCCACAACAAACTAAAAGTACCCAATACCAAATAAATACTAAGTTCTCAAATGCCACACAAACCGCCGTCGATTAATTTAAAGTTTGCCATATTTATTATGGCTGAATAGGATAAGTGTTTACTGTGTGCAGTGGCGGTGGGGGTGGTGGGGTAGAAAAGCATTGAAATTGTTAATGGTTGATTTAAAAGCCATTTTAGCGTGTTTTTGTTATATTTCTATCACAATTAGGCTTAAAATGAATCGCGAGCGAAGCGAACGGGGGAAAATTGAGAAAAGTTAGCGTTTTGGGCATAAAATATCATAGGTCTGCGGTCGTTAGGGCCGCCCCAACCCCTGGATCCGCTAGTGGTGTGTGATTTACGTTTATGAACAGTAGCGTTTAAAATTTGAAATCCGCTATATTTAGAAACAGTGCTGATTGATTGGAATATGAGTCTTATTATAGATACATTATGGAACAGTAAACGTGAAAAGTCTCAAGAAGCGTTTGATTGAATGAAAACCAGAAGCCGAGAGGAGCGCGCCAAGGGACATGTTTGGAGTGCAAGTACTGGGCACAGAAACGATAAATAAGCGCAGTGTAACGGTATTTGCAGTTGCAGTTCTAAACCACTTATTATTTATATTTATTAGTTAAAATGCATGTATAAGTTTATGTATGAGAGAAATATTTTACATTATACTAATAGCTCTAAACTATTCAGTGTATGCTTGCAAATGTATTGTTAATAGAGCTTTACAATAAAATATAATATGTAAGAATAAAAAAAGAAACAAAGTAGATCTACTTCGTTTTTCCTGCATAACGTGTTGTACTTTTAAATGTTGACCTGCAAGAGTGTGTAATAAATATAGGAAAAGAAGAACTTTTCAATACAAATAAGTAGGGAAAGTAGGGTCGTCTACCTACCATTTTGTTGCAAGAAAACACGTAACATAAATTGGTAAATGAAACTGGATCCTATAATCTCAGCAAGAATTCCACGACAGGACGAGTTGGGATATGAACCTGAAACTGGTAAAGTTTTATTAGTTCCTTTCTTTATTTAAAGAACAAATCAATAATAGTTACATGCAGCGTGTACTTTGTACACAGAGTAAATTATTCCACAATCCAAAGCCAGTGTTTAAATCATAACTAGCTTTTCTAGCCTATAAAAGCGATCCAACAAAACGCTTTTAGACATTACTACTGATGAACAGCTTCAATAAAACCGAGGCTGCTGTTTTCTCGTGCTGGCTATGCTTCCTGAGGGCTTTCCCTTTCATCAGTTTATTATCATTCTAGCAATCAATAATATAAATTGAAGAGATGTTCAAACAAAGAATGTTGTAAACAATGTAGATATGTCATGTTTAAGGGCACCATGACAAAATGGCCCGTACAAAAACTTACACAAGGAACGTCACAAAAACTCTTACAACATCATGACGCAACAGACATTTAGAAAAACTATAAATAAAACTAATAAAATCGTTTAAATTACCTTAGGCCATAAACTGTTTCCACACACCCCTAACACTCACTGAGCAAAGCATGGTTTACTCCTCTTTAATGATCTAAACGGTGCAAGGTAACCTCAATTTGAGTTTGGTTTAATATTCACAAACCTGAGTTAACCGCAAGGGACCCTGTAAATTTGAGTATGCATTGAGTGTACGAAACGACCAATTAAATTACACTCAAACATTAACAACTGATTGGTATAACATATTTAACATATTTAAATATTATCTTACGCAAAATTAATTGTTATTCTATAGATGGTGTTTGTATAATTATATCAATTAGGTGCAAATCTGTTCAAATGATGACATACATATGGCAATTTTATACATTGCCTTTAAGAAAGGGCGCCAACGGGACGGGTTGGGTCTCACCAGATCGGCGGAAACGGTTACACACCGGACATAACAATAGATGGTGAATGCTTTTATATGTTAATCGAACGTGCAACTAACTATGACTATGCCAATCAATCAACCAAACAATTAACACATTAAAAATACATTATAAATGAGTACATAGTAGTCAGAATGATAAAATAACATAATTTTGCATGTCTTCATAAACAAACGAAGAACATAAATAAGTATTTGTGTCAAAGGAATATTGAAATACATGTATACGAAGGTGTGTAACTATACATTTTGTTATATGGAAGGATATGTTTAATTCCTTTTACGGAATCAAAATCGAAAAAATGTCGTTATCAATTAAATTAACTATTATGATTCAATAGAAATGTAAAAGTTGTTTGCCATCACCATAAAGGGGTAATCTATGATGCCGGCTGCCAAGTTTAAGTGTTTGTTTATTCAAATGTTTGCAAGAAGACAATTAAAAAACATATTGACTTAATTAAATGTTTGTCTCTAAACCCAAAACTTCTTGAGTAGACTATTACAATAATAAGACATATCTAAATGACAACTGTTAGCAGTCGACGAGAAATTAGTATACATGAAACAAAAACTTGGAGTCTTGGTGCTCCACTGTTCAAACTGTGAACCCTTTGGGAATTGTTGGCGACATAAATTTGTGTGAATATGCTGTGGAAATATTTTAACTATAACTGTTTACATAACCTTTAATGTATTAATGCCTGCTTTTCTTAAAATTGACATTATAATTGTCTCATTATCAATTCATCTAATATGTTGTAAAGGTTTCACTGTTGAACATGTATTTAAGAATATATAATTTTATGTATATTGTCTCTTATAACTCCTTTTAGAGTGGCACTGTACAGTTTATGTGTTTCAATATGTTTGTCTTGATGATGTACAATAATGTGACACACATCATTTTAGCGACATGGGTGTCATGAGTGAATGACGAAAATGTCGTGAAAATATCTTATAAAATATCTTCTTATGTTTGCAAACATTTCGCGAAAGAATCGCTGGAACATCGCACAATTACGTCATTTGTTTGGCATAGTTGCGACGTTTATGTGCTTGCAACGTTCGCATTAGCAAAAATTAACTACGACTGGCACTAGACTAAAACTTGTTTTAAGATAAACGGCACGCCGTAAGATAAACGGCACGCCGCTTGCGAAACAGTAGAATGTTTGGTAACTCCTGGCATCGAACAACTTTATTAGATTTTAGTGCAACATTATGTTGCGCGCCGGTTATTCGGAATGCACCATTTCTTACAATTTTAAAAAGGTTGATGTGCCTGGATTTATAACAGCAGAATTCTTTGTCTGATTTTGATGCCTTAATTATTGGAAAATTATAAAAACAAATGAAGGGATCATATGGCAAGACAATTCCTAGAAGCCAATGTATTGGAGCGCATGCAAATGGTTGACGGTTTCCAATGTTTCATCTCTATCTAATAAATTTATAGCGACATTCATCTCGAAGACGAACATATTTCCATCAATGTATATTGATTATTCATTGGAATGCTAATCGTTTGAACAACCAAAAACATGATAAACGCCGTATGAAACACACGTATTTTTGTTATAAAAGCATAATACAAGATAAAAAATGTAAATAGACACATGGTAATATGCGGGTTTCCTAATGGATTTGTATCATATATTCATCTTTATCATGCTAAGGACTGCAAGCCTGCTTCCTTCTTGTCATCGCGGCGATATAAGCAGGTTTATTTCATACTGGTTCTGAGTCAGGGTCATTACCTAGGTAAATGACTCAGTCACGTGGTTGGCACGAATCACGGCGTCTCTCACAGGCGCGACTAGCAGGCATT
>Ga0224511_10002796_pt1 | contig 12051 bp, 7 predicted proteins | sample SF_May12_sed_USG_2_FD_169988 | JGI IMG/M metagenome (GOLD analysis project Ga0224511, IMG submission 169988) | Sediment microbial communities from San Francisco Bay, California, United States - SF_May12_sed_USGS_8_1 | ecosystem: Environmental > Aquatic > Marine > Sediment | place: USA... | reverse complement strand
TTAAAATCCTTCTCCCCCCCCCCCCCCCCGTTGACAAAGTCCACGCCCCCCCTAAGGTCAAATCCTGGATCCGCCACTGACCTTAGCCTTAGGACAAGAACTATAATGGAATATCCTTGAATGTAATTATACATTTTACTTATATTTATCTTAAAATAAGTACAATTGGTATAAAACAAGAAACAAAATGACCAATTAAATTTATAAAAACTCTTGGCGGACATGAATATAATATGGACTAGGGGTTAAACGTTGTTAGAAGTTAAAATCAGGGATATCTTAAGTTTAAACGTGGACAATACTCGAAGGTCATATCTACATATGAATACTTAAACATTGTTAGATGTTGAAATAAAGTTAAAATTTTACTTCACACATAATCAAAACACGCAGATTGTGAAATCCCTCGCTTTGTATTAAAATGTATTTATTGAAGGTAAAATTGTTATAATGCTGCTTTGCTGTTTTAACTTATTCTTAATTTACATTGGCCAACATTCACTGTTTGCTGTTAATATTTTGGCCAAAAGCATGTAAATATGCTGGTATGCCAATAAACTGAACTGTTATTCCTTAAGTATGTTTACAGCTCCGTTTAGTTTCTGATCACCTTCCTTGTATTCATGCATGGTTGAACCCTTACCTTTAATTTCTGTTGCATAATTATACAATCTTTCCTGCATCCGTGCATGGTTAAATTCTTAACTTAAATTTCTGGTCCATGTACGAAGATACAGACGGATGTTCATTAAAATGTCATGCTTTAGTTACTATATCCTATCTTGGGGTCGTAAATTTTCAACTCATTCATAAGATCGCAATTTCACACGAACATTTCAAAATGTTGACGAATACGCAATCGTGGATTTGATTGAAGTCCTAATTTGACATGTATTGTAATTTCTCTTCTTCAATGCCAGTACTTAATTTATAAAATACAGCGTTCAGTTATACTAAGTGTTACGAACCGAGTTGGGTACGAGTGAGCACGAGATTTAACCGCGATTTCTCTTGATGATAATAGAAATAGTTCATGTTAGATGTTTGTAAGTCACTTCGTTCATTTTCAGATCACTGAAGAGTGTAAATGATTTTCATTCTTAAACTTCAACCTTTTATACATTAACAACTAAACTTTGTCTAGCAACACCATTTTGAGTTATTAAATATTTTTCACTTTTGGGTGAAGTCTATTTTCAGTTTCTATCTAAATACCTTTTCTTTGATCGTTTTCCATTCAGATCTGATTCTGTCATGTTTCATATCTGTTTTGTCTTCTTCTTTTTGTGGGCAAAACATGCACGTTGCAGTATAAGAACCCACATATCATCAGCATTTCTTGGGGCTTTTCAGATCCTGTGTTTCGGCCAACCCGACCCTACCTATCGGAACCGGACGACCCCAGACTTTTTTTTAACGAAAATACCGTTTTTTTCGTTGGGGTCTTTATAATTGAGGTTTCAATTCTTAAAAAAAACAGAGCCGACCCTACCTAAAGTTTTTAAGACCATTGCCCTAAACACAAGATTTATTTTTTTGGCCTTAGGGGATGTGGTACACCGTCACTGTACCTCTGTTGACCTACCGCGTCTCAGCTCCATCTACAGATGTGAACTAATTCACGCTGTCTCAGCGGTATTCAAACTCTTTAATGTCTTTTAAAGCAAACTTAAAGAGTTTTTATTTCTTCATTTCTCAAACTGTTTACCTCCTTTCGTCCGTAAGATCTGACATTTTCGCTGTTATGTTAATTTTGCGTTGTTGGGGAGTTAGATTCCTTCTGTATCTGGAGCACATTTTGGGGATAAAATGCATAATTTTTCAACGATTTTTTTCTGAAAGGAAAAGGCCTTCAAAAGGCCTACGCCAGAAGGTAAAACATGCAGATAGTTACATTTACGCGAAAACTCCTCCACGCGAAGAAAGGATTTAACAGTTTAAGCCTTCATTTCATGTCTGAAACGTTGAAAACTTCAGGCATCTACTTCCGACTATGAACCTAAACGCTCATGTTGTCAACTGACACTCTAATTATAGCTGCGTGCCAGACGGTATTCACGGGAGTGATTTAGTCATACATTTTCGTGCACTTGCTTGTGACAGTGTTTTTTGTAGGTCTCATGTTCGTCCTGGAAAAGTTGTAAAATTTTCCTCTTTATAATTTACCCACGAAAAAAGTGTTCTTTTAGTTGTTATGGTTTCTCGGCTCACGATATTTAATCGACTACTTTTCAGTCATACTTTTTGGTGCACTTGCTTCCGTTTTTTGTAGGTTTAATGTTCGTTTATGAAAGTTCGCATAAAATTAACGTTGGGATTTGCACAAGTTTGCATCTTAAACAGAACACCGTGGGACAGGTTGTTATTTCAGTTATTATATTTTTTTCTCTTTATACGGTATCAAAATGAGTGTTTTGCGGTACATTTTGATTTTGTTGCACTTAAAAAAGGTTGTTAAAATAGTTTCATGTTCCTAGGTGTCAGAATTGCATACAGGAAGACTCCCTTTAACGTCTACACCATAGGAAAATGTGCTTCTTGTTAGATTTATATTCGTGCACCCATTGCCTTTTTGTGCCATTTATAGTTACATCCATATATCTTTAAGATAACTAAAAATTGGAGTTTTGACGTCTCAAACATTATTGCTTATTTGTGTACCCTTTTCTTTTCTCTCATCTTTTTGAAGTTAGATTTATTGCAGTCGAAACGATGGATTAGTTTATTTTAGTTGAAGGGACTATTTCGCAATCGATTTAGGTATAAACCAATGCCACGTGAGACGCATTTAACATAGACACAAACCTCTTATAAAATTAGTATTTTAAACAAATGAAAAAAAATGACATAATAAAATAAAAGTAGTAGACATGCTAACGAACTGTCCGCATCGGTATTCTCCAATGCTCTAGATAAAGGACAACCTTAACTTTTGAAAACGTCTAGAAGCTTCCTGCCATGATGTCGTTACAAGCTGCGTGATAATAAACCATGCACGTCATTTCAATTAACATGGTATTCATACGCATCGGAATGTGATTTACGAATTTACGCTTTAGTATTTTCATACATGTAATTTCATTTTGATTCAATCGATAGCGTAAATTAGCGTTTGCCAGTGCGCTGAAGTGTGTCCTTTTGATTTTGCATTTAGTTCTGTTGTAAATGTCGGCAACACTGCACTGTGCATAATATATATTTGGCTATTTCTGAATGCATACGTCTTACACATGTCAACGCTTATTTTTATGGGTTTTTTATTAAACCGTTTTTGCCATTGCGTAACGAGGATCTTAACGAGCGTCTTATTGATGTACAATTAATTTTATTTAAAAGGTGACATAACTGCATTGCGCATTTTCATACTTTTCATCTGTTTTCTAATTGGATACGTTTTTACTCATGATTCGTTAACATAAACAAACGTGCCACAATTTCCTTCATAAACACGTCAAATTGTTGTTTCTGCCCTATAATTCATGCGTCTTACTTCTTTTTTGTTGTTTTGATGCTGCATAATCATAATTATGTAAGCCCTTAACTCTTATTTAATGTTTCGTATAATTTTCAAGATGCAGTTTTATCCAAACGTCTTTTCTGTAAACTTTCTGAACGATTCAGATTCAGGTATTTTATTAAGTAACTTAAACATCAAATGGTTCTCATTGCATTACTTATATATAACATAATTTAGAATCGAGGAACCTTAAAGGGACTCCCCTGCGTTCTGGTCGTATGCCACACCAAATTATGTTTTTTTCTTCTTGAAAACCTATATTTTCTTGTTACCAAAGTTTTGAGGCTTTAAAACATATCTTGTGGTACCTTGATACGTCCTCTGTTGTTCTGACATTTTGTTTTAAACCTGTATTATCTATTGACTTGGAAAAAGCGTAGCAAAGTGGTAAAAAGAAAAAAAATTACAGTTTATTTTCGTGTAACACGGTCAGACCGCAGTGGAGTCCTTTCAAATATACACTGTGCCACGTTACATTATTGTATGTACAGATTATAATGTTGGACCCAAAAGAAAATGATTTTTGCTTCCTTGATGGATAAATATGTGTATTTATGCAACGCTTTTCGCAGATTAACATATAACTTTCAAGAAAATACAGATTTTCGAAAGTTTACTTGTTTTCTTGTCGCACTGCCTTACCGCAGGAGAGTGCCTTTAAGTATCTTAAACTAACAATACTTCACGTTGCATTACTTCTATATACAATTAAGGATAATGGAACCGAAAGAAAAGTGTGTTTGCTTCCGTGATGGGGGAATATGTGCATGTATGTACCCAGTTTATCATAACACAATGCAACGTTTCACAAATACCCGCATTGTCGCTGCATACACTTCCCATCGTATAAGGTAAATATTATGTTATGATGAAACACCGCATAACACCACCGTGCATTATGCACCTAGTTGCATCTAAAGGGACCCAGATTAATTTGAATATTTTTGACAAGCTATATTATTTGTTATAACGCTTCTGTTTTATGTACCCTTAGACTTTAAGTTTTTACTCATGATACAAATAAATAGCTTAATATTTGCTAAATGAATTTGAGATCAATGTATTGTTATTCAAATTGATGACTAGGGTTATGGATCTATCATTTTATCTATGTCCCTTTAATGGATATTATAGAACAAACGTTATCAGCATCTTTTTATAAACAATCACATTCTAATAACGATTGTACTTAAACCACAGACGACGGTGGTAAAACATTCCATGTCCCTTTAATTACTAAAATCTCGGGCCACTGTAGTATACATCAAATCCGTTCATGTCCCTTTAATGGATGTTATGGAATAACGTTACCAGCATCTGTTTACATTACTCCGTCGTGCAGACGACAACAACGGAACCGGCCCCGGGTGATAGCGGGGGCATACCTGTATACGGCGAGATAATCTACTTCCGACAATTATGTCGTAACCTTTAACCGCCCCCTTTCTCCCCACTTACCTATAAACTAAGAAAGGACGTGATATCAGGGATATACCACTGAATCGCGAGATGATATTCTTCCGACAAGTATATGTAACCCCTAGCCGTCCCTAGTGTTATTAAAACAAAGTAAACTTAAGAAAAACAAACGCAAGAACATGCGCACGTAAGTAAGAACCAACGAACGATGAAATGATCTTGATCAAATGAACGAACGAACGAACGAACGAACGAACGAACGAACGAACGAACGAACGAACGAAGAGCGTTCGAATTAACGAAAGAACGAACAATTGTACGTACGGACAAAAGAACACATGATAAAATGAACCAAAGAACGAACGAAGAGCGTTCGAATAAAACGACATACTAACAAATGTACGTATGGGCAACCGAACGAACGAACGAACGAACGAACGAACGAACGAACGAACGAACGAACGAACGAACGAACGAACGAACGAACGAACGAACGAACGAGTGAACGAACAAAACGACGCAAAAACGACGCAAGAACAATTCTGGTTGTGTCAACTTAACACTTTGCCTCCTTAACCATGCATTGATTAAAGCCATATTGGCAAGCATACAAGAAGGAAATGGGTGTTCCAGGCATTAAACTCATGTCAAAGCCGCCTTGTGCAGACTTTCCCATGTTTTACAACCGAATCAATGGTCCTCCACTTGTCACGTCGTGAGTTGTACAAGTAATTATACAAGTTAATAAAATGCCCGCAATGGTGATACGCCCATACCAGGTATAGCGACAGGCGTGCATATAGTCGCAGGAGCCCCGTGGTTGTTATGTCCGGACAAGTGCGCCGGACAAGTGAAGTTCTGCAACACTAATGTAACGGTTGTATGATTGAACAAGTTAATCAAATGCCCACCACACTGCGACGCCCACTGTTTGTCTATCGACCGTGATCTGATTGTGTGGCAGAGGCTGTTTATCCAAAGATGTGCAGGACAAGTAAATGCTTTTCAACCTTTGTGTTCTTAGAACTTGATTCATCGGCTTCAGACAATATAAATCAGCCAAATCAATGACTGTCTTGTCTTTCCGTACTTTGTTAATTTGTTAATGTACTTTGGAAGTCGGCTATCCAGAATGATGTATACATGTGTATGATTTAATTACATGTTTGCATAAGTTGTAGCATGGTGTTTTCTTAGGTTCCAATATATGATAAAAAAGACCTAGTATAAACACTGCGTTATAAGAAAAGAAGAAAGCAATATATATGTGCACACTCATATTATTAACCGGCAGAATGCGTAACATGATACATCCATATACTGCTTAATGAAATAAACAGATCTAAATCAATGAAAATAACCTTTTCAAGGCTTTATGAATCATGCCTGCTGATTATCATTATCAACCTGTTGTCTCGCCCATATCAAACATATCGACCACCGTGTATAGAGGATGTTTGTTTGTTTCGGAAAAATGACGCATCTGGTGGTCCCAGAAGTTGGTTATGTAATGAGTTTACCGGCTTTCAAGACCAAAATACATTCGGTCAGGCGTGGTACGGCTTGACACAGACATCTCGAGCTGATTCAAACCGACATATAAACGTCCTTGGTGTAATAATACTATAAAATTGGCTGAACCAATGGCAAATAACAGACTCATAACATGACCATTAATTTGAATATGAATATATTTAACCACAAACATTGCCATGTGTTCTACTGTTACTGTTAGTAACTTCACTGTGGTAAAATTCTTACTGTAATCTATTGTTAAGATAAACAGATTATAGGGATTATGGCCATTAATGGACATGTGCACAACCCGTCATGAAACACCGTTCCGCAAAATTTCAAACTCCGCCCATTGCGGTAGATTTGCTTTGATATTGTGAAGGCTTGTAAAGGGGTCTTTCTTTTGTGTTTTCTAGGTCAGATTGTCACCTGACAATATAATCCTTATCTATTGGATTAAAATTGACCTTGTACTGTTATAAATGATCATGATTGACAGTTGCGGAACGGTCCATTCATACCTGTTGATAATCCTTATCAACCTGTTGTCTTGTCCATATCAAACATATCGACCACCATACGTCATTTACCCTGCTGCACGTTTGCTGAACGGAAATAAGCATGGTGTATGTATTTTCCTCATAGAACAAACAATAATATATGACCACAGAACTTAGTTAATGTCATTCGTATAAAATCTTTACGTTTCAACAGCAATATATAGTATTCATTTTAACTGAATTAAAGTGCTCTTCAATGTACATCGATATACAAAACATGTGCGGAAACCGTAAATGCATTTCTAAGCTGGTCTTAGAATTGGAAGCGATGTTATCATTATACCAGATACAAATGAATAGAGGCATGTGCACATAATTGAATAACTTCCACGATAATTGTAAAAATTATAAGCGTAACGGCATTTCTTGGCAGGTCTTTGAAATGGAACCGTTGTTATTCAGTAAAATCCGCTTATAAGGAACACTTTGAGGCCATGCAAATATGTTCCTTATAGCCGGAGTTCCTTATAAACGTATATATAGTGAACTAGTTCCTGCTAAAGATTGAGGAATGAAAATCAGATCCTTATAACCGGATGTTCCGTATAAGCGGGTTCCTTATAAGCGGACTTGTTTAACCATATACAGGCACACGGAAGCATGTGCACACTATTGTATAACCTTTATATTATTGTCATTATTTTATATCTCAAGCCCGGGGTGGCCTATTCCACGACTCTGCATGACTTTCTCAGACAAACGTGGTGTTTGCGTACAGTTATCGACCATAGTGAGAGGACAAACTCTATAATGGGCCAGATCTAATAACCAGCTGTAATTAATCTAATAAAATCAATGGTTTTATCGTCTATGACCCGTTAATACACAGTTTGAGAGTTGTCTATTATTAAAAGAATTGATATCGGTTTTCTTTAAAATGTTAAATACGCTTACTGTTTATGGTGAGTTATATTTAGATTTCCTGTTTTCGCTATTACTTTTATACCTGAAAATAGGGCTCTCGGTCTATTAACCTAATATTAATCCCTGTTGAAAAAGGCAGTTGATCGACCATCACAATACTATTTCGAAGACAGTCTTTCCACGTTGACAAAGTTTGGTATGCCCACAGGAATGAAGGCTACTGCGTTAGTAACCTAAGTTTTACCAACGATTTTGTCAACTTTCTAACTTGAATAAAGAGGTCAGTAATAATAGATTTCTCCACTGAACATGTCAGCTGCATTAATAGTTTCTGAAAACAAGTTTTTTTTATTAGGATGCATAGCAATCCAAATAAGAAAGTGACTGCCACAAAGTTTTTAACAAGCACACACCTTCGAAAAAGCGCCAAACAAATTGTTTACTCTAACTGCATCCATGTTTTAACATGTCTCTAGCAGTTTTGTTATATAGAGCTACTACTCATACCGGTACTTATTCAAATACTTATTCTACTATACATTGTGTTTGTGGTAAATATTTACACAATTTACCAATCAGTCTTTACCATCACAATACCCTATCTACCAAAAGACTACCATCTCATATTTGGCATCCCTTATTTTTCTATAAATGCAATTATTTCCCCCACTCCCCAAGTCTTAAGAAACCTTAAGAAATCTTGTTTTACAAGTCCCCAAACCAAATCATTTGGAACCCATCTATTATCGGGTCTATGGTATTGAGCGTTATTTAACTGTTTAACCAAGTTATTCCATTCACAAAATGAACGAGCAACGCTTGCTAAATAAACTTTTGAATTCAATTCTATATTGACTTAGAGTCTGTCTATTGTGTTATTTTTATGTTAGTATACCTGTGTTTGTATTGTATTTATACCACTGTTTGAATTGTATTTCCGAACCTTGTTAACACTGTAGAATTGCTATAAAATCGAAAAATTAAAGGCGGTAAGAATTTAGCTCGATTAACATATAGCGCGGTAAACATTTTGCGCAAATGCAATGTCTTGAGTTTTGCGCGGTCGTCAATTCCAGCAATTCAAGCGTTTATCTTTTGAGTTCATCCGATTGTTTTATTCATGTTAACTACTCATTTATTATTATCAATTCTAACAATTCTCCATCATGGAATATTTTTTTGTTCAATAATATTTGGCATTACCATATCTATGCTTACAGTATATAATTATGATTGTATTGTAGTCCGGAGGCTTTAATTAACTAATAAACTTGTTCACTTGACTTGTGCTTTGAAGCAAGCACCATAAATTGTTTAAGAACATTGTTCTGTAATCGATTATAATTTTTGTGTTGACTGCCATCTTGAAACGAAAACGGCATGTTAAAAATTAGAATTTAGAAAAGTAGAAAATAAAAATTCTAAATAGAACCCACAAGTCTTCGTGTTATGTAAAATGAATCTCTACACAACAATTTGTATAATAAAAAAATAATATACATGTGAAAAATTCGCCATGGATTTAAATTCACGCATATGTAAGTGCGCACACTTTGCGAAAATAAAGCCACCTCAATAACGTCTGCCTCTACAGTAGTAACACATTGATCGAACTGTTAACAATAGCCTTTTAAGGTCAGTAGCTGGTTTGTTTAATCATTGATCGATTGTAGATGTCATTTCAATGAAATTGTAATTCGACCGATTTTAGTTATTAAATCACATTGTTAGGGAAGAATTAACCGTGCTTAAATGGGTCATAAAAATGTCTGTTCAGCAATATTGGCTTACGTTACTTAACAGCTCAAACGAATGAGATTTCAATTGCAATTTATAATAACCCTGATACAGAATTATACTTATGCTTATAATTTACTGTATTGCATTTATTTGGATTGTAATTCGACCGATTTTACTTATTAGATCACACTGTTAGGAACGAATGAACTGTGTACAAGACAAACATTCATAAATGCATATTCTGAATTCCAACATGCATACTTTGATTTGCGTACCCTAATTTGTTTTCCTCTACATAGAGGAAAATAAAAGAGTTGACTTGAATAGAATTGAATTGGATAGAATAAGTGTGTGTAGTATAGATGTGTATATTTTAACAATGTATTATACGTAATCGCACAATACAACGAGTATGGTCTGCTATTCTGTATTTTCATTGACTGCAGTTACCTCATTAAAAAGTAAAGTAATTTTAGAAACTTACATTATTCACTGGAGGTACCGGTAATTTCATTTTTTTTTGCGTTATGTTTTGACTGTGCCAAAAATGTGGCGATTTGCAAACGTGTAACATGTGTATATAAAGACTTATACAATATTATAAAGATTATAAATCATTGACGTTGCAGCATGCATTAATCTTATTTGGAAGAAATTTCAGAACATTCCTTTTACACGTCAATACAAAGATTACTATGATTATAAGTCATTAACAAGATGTATGGCTTTTTAAATAATAAAACCTTTCTGATATTATGAATACATTATTGTGCTTGCTTAACTTTCCATTGCAGCGGTTATATCTATGATCATAATAATGTTTGTATTGTGGACAACAGGTCTGTTATTACCAAACATACTTGCTGACTTGACTTATTCAAGTGTTATTCTTAATGGAACTCAATACAAAATCATATTTTGTATTATCCTCATACCTAAGAAAGCTCCTGCATTCACCTATGTTCTCTCTCAGTCTATATTTTATATTTTGTCGTAAATTGTAAAAAGAATTTAAAGATAACAGATCTTTTACTATATTGAGTACAATCGATTGTCAAAATTTAACGTATACGCTCCAATAGATTTCGGTCACTGACGAAAAGATAAACATACTGTTAAACATACTGTTATAACAGACATATTGAAATAGTTTTAATCGTTTTATCTACATTCATCGATATACTCATCGGTTTGGATGATAAGGTTTTGAACATATTGGGGTCAGAAATCGTAAGAAATCTCAACTATTTTATTTGTTGAAATATTTCATTACTTATTATTATCCAATGTCAATTGTCAAAGGCAGTGAGTTATTTTGATGGATATATTGTAAGATTTTTACAGTAATAAAATATTGGTTGAAGTGTGTTGAAACATTATTGGGACATATTTTTTGTTGATATAAATGTCAGTCACGCGATATCTAATCTTGGGTACTTTATTTGAATGCTTCTTGAATCTGCAACGTGAAACGTTGTACGTTTCAAGTCACTGAAATAAATTTCTTGAATCTTGAAACGTACAGATAACTTTATTTTCAGCTATTTTCACAAGATCTATAAAAACCATTTTCTAAGTGTTTCTATAAAGAACTACTTTTTCATCTTCGGTGTCTGTTGTATTTTGTGCGCACCCTAATCTGTCGTGGAATGCTGAAAGATGCACCTTTCAGACAGCCCTTATTCCCCTTCATGAATGAAGCATGAGTCATTTCCTGTCCCCTGTTCAATGAGGTATTTAATCTTTTGATCATTCCCAGTGATACGACCCTTTACAGCTAAATGAATATGAATAGCCCTGTCCCCTTAATTTTAGATTGCTCTTAAGATATTACAACTGCTAGAGGCCAGACTCTGTAAGGTAAAGTCAGACAAAATCACATGGTACGTTGCTAAGCGCAAATAATTTATTTAAGTGTGTGCTTTCTTAAATACGTGCATGTTTAATTATATTCAATACAGTTAATTTTACATTGCAGCTAGGTTATTTAAAAAGCCGTGTCCCCTTAATTTAAGATAGCTTTCACGATATATAGGATATTTCAATGCTAGGGGCAAGATTCAACAAAGTAAAATTGTACTGTTAAAACTGACATACTTTTATTCGCGCCGTACAATTTTCACTCAAATGTTCGTTTGTTGGATGGTGGTTTAGTTGGTTTGTTGGGTGGCTGGTTGGTTAGTTGTTTGGTTGATCAGTTGTTTGTTTGGTTGGATGGATTGTTGGTAGGTCAGTTGGTTGATTGGCTGGCCGGTCGGTCGGTCGGTCGGTTGGTTGGTTGGTTGGTTGGTGGGTTGGTTGGTTGGCTGGTTAATTTAACGATTGTCAACAACAATTATGTTAATATATCACGGGACTTAGTACAACAAACCAGGTTTCACCTCACTTAGCAAGCGACTTGCTGCTACCTGACACACTAGCGGGTCCAGGGGGGGG
>Ga0224511_10002795_pt1 | contig 12051 bp, 9 predicted proteins | sample SF_May12_sed_USG_2_FD_169988 | JGI IMG/M metagenome (GOLD analysis project Ga0224511, IMG submission 169988) | Sediment microbial communities from San Francisco Bay, California, United States - SF_May12_sed_USGS_8_1 | ecosystem: Environmental > Aquatic > Marine > Sediment | place: USA... | reverse complement strand
GAAATCCTTCTTGGCTGGGTCCTCTCACATCCTGTTGTCTAATACACAGGGCCATAAACTCTGGCAGCGCTGCATCAGATTAGCAGGGGATTAAAATTCCAGACATTCCATAAACTAGGCCTTTAACTTATGTGCACCCTGTTAAAGGTTGAAATAGGTAGGACTGGTTATAACCTTTTACATTTTTATGCTTTTTTCTACTGTTTAAGATGAATAGTTTTATATGATTCATATAAAACTACCTTATAAAGATACTGGGCTATACTTTTTGAAATAAGAGGTTTAAGTATTGATAATGAATGGATTGTAAGCGTGAAAAATTGTACAGTTGCAAGCACGGGGAAAATATTGTTTTTGAACCTACATAATTATACTCTCAGTAGGCCTACATTAATTTATATATAATCTAATGTATATGTAGGTTCAAAAACAATATTTTTCCTTATGGTTGCAAGCAGTTAGAATTTATACAGGGTTTTTATTTACATTTTACTCTAAAATTCCTTTTTACTAATTTGTTAAAGATGACTTTTTATAATTATTTCACATATAAACTAGATCTACATTATAAGTGTACCAGGGCTAAATTCTGTATTTTAGAGGCTTTATTTGTGATATCTAGGTTGATTGAAACTGTGAAAAACTGCACAGTTGCAAGCAGTGATGATATGTAAAGGACTTTTTTGTTGTTGAAGATGTATACACTCAGTTATTCTAGACAAAACAATTTAATAAGAGCATCAGAACTATAATTATGAATACGAGACATATATTTTACCGATAAATTATTGATATAAAATATGAAAAATTGACCAGTTGCAAACGGTGGACATCACCCCAGAACTGTTATTAACGTTTCTAGAGCGGGTGCGGGTATTAACAACCACTTAATTAAGTCGAAATTTTGACAAACGGATATATACGTTATTATCGCACGTACTGTACAAGTATCATGACTGAACAACGGTTTTGGCTATATTGCATTAGCAGCTATCATTTAAGAGCACGGATACGCTATTTAAAGATTGCCAACCAACTGTTCGAGTACCGACCAAGTGTTTGTATTACCGACCACAACGATCTTTTTTAAAACATATATATCTCTATATTTCCTGAAAAATAAATTGTTTTGTAACATTTATTCTGTTTTTCACAACAAACGATTTCGAAAACAAAATGCATTATATATTTGCTCGATTTGCAAATGTAATTGCCGTCAAAAAACGGCGAATGTACGACTACGTCATTTCAACAGTATTTGCATTCGAACTCCAACCCCTCAACATTGAGATACTTGTATGACACACATGCGATGTGAAATCGTCGCGCACATTTGGCGCATTCGATAAAATCGTTGGAATACGTTTTATTGCACGCTAGCAGTTGGCTCGGTCAATAGCCTCTTCTTGATCGGAACCGGACACAGATTCTTCAAGAGATTTTAGAAGCTTTTCTCATATAGTTCTCTTTTGCATTTTTTTTACTTTTTTTCTCGGCTCTCTTCTTACGTTTTCAAATCCGTTCCTGTTCGCGCTTTTCTTTTGATCGCTCTTCTTCCTTCTGGGCTTGTTTCTCCTTTAAAAGCGCTCTATACCTAGATCCCGTTATAGCTTTGGGGATTGCTACTGGTCGAGTGCCTAACCTCGGACAGTGCCTAAAACTCGGACACTTTTAATTGTGCATTGAATTAACTCAAATCTTTATGAAAACACATTAATTTAATAAGTCACTACCTATTCAGCATACCCCGAAAATTTCAAAGTGATTGCTCGATGAAAGTGTGTTTCTGTAAGCTCTGAAATATTTGTGTCAGATTGCACGTCACGGTCACGTTGGGAACAAGTAACTCGATGGGATTTTACGTCGTTAGCAATCTTACTCATGTATCTGTGCCGTGGGCATGCTCAAGTTCAAATTATTTAAACAAAATGCATTCGTCAAACTATATTAACAGTGTGTATACTTCAAATTTAAACAAAAACAATTAAAACCCCATTTAAACCAAAATAAAGTCTACAAATCGCAAATGGTGTCTATGGCAACAATAAGTTACTCCATTATACAAGAATACGACTAATGTACATAACTATAAGGAGCAACAGTATCCGAAAATACGTAATTTTAAAGATTATATTTGCCTTTATGTAGTTGGTATTGTTTTACATATTTTAAATTGTTTGTGTATGTTTATTTTTGTATATAACAGTGTCCGAGCTTTAGGCACTCTCGGGCCAGTTTTAGACCTTTTTCAGATAGGTATTTCATGTTTTGTACTTTTACTTTATATGTCTAAATGTTACCATCAGAAAATAAAGTTATTAGTATTATTTATTTTATTATTTTATTATTTTATTTTCATTTATTATTTCCGGCCTTCCCAGTTGGTAACTTTTCTTTGGAACGTTTCACTGTTTCATGTGACACGTACGTCTTTAGGTCTGGTTTCATATCACTAAAATGGCTCTTTATATTTGTACATTTTCGTTCACTTTTATTTCCCATTCATTTCATTCATCAACGTCAGGTGAGGAGGACGGGGACTTCCGGCTTCTGTACACACGGTCACCAAACTTGGTTCCCGCACCAGTGCGACTCTTGTTCGAGCGTTTTCTGGCCTTTATCTGGTTTCAAAAGGCAACGGAGTCTTTTTTGGCATCGTTTTCTAGTTTCTTATCTAGCGTATTCAGAAAATTCTCTACACTGTGTCTGAGTGTCTTTCTAAATGATGCTTTGCTGGTTTTGTAATTTTCATTTTCTACGTTTTCATATAAAAATAAATAAAATTATCGCTTAACTGAAGTAACAGTTTAAATATATATGTGTCTAGCAAAATTGTGAAAATCCGTTATTTATTTTTGCGCTATTTGTAAAATTGACCTATCGACTGCCCGCCCAAAATGGCGTCTTGACGGACCAGCTTTGTCGGGCTACCTTTTGTATTCGCTTGTCAATCCTGCCTATGCAAATAGCAACCACCATCACATAGTCCGATATGAGTCAGTGATATTGTAATGGAGCAAAATGGCTGTCATATTATAATAAGTATTCAGTCAAGCCATGCGTAAATTATGACGACCAGGAAAGGAGGGCGGGCTGTCGATCGGTTAATTGACGTTTGTTTCACTTGAAATATTGAAAGTGGTGTTAATTAATATGAAAAACAAACCTGTATTGATTTTGTAATTGCGACTTTTTCATAACCTTTAAATAATAAATTGAAGACATACAATAACGTGTTCTGTTGCATATCTACTTAATTTATACGAAGCAAGGTTAAAAGCACAATATGGAGGCTTCATGTTCCGACCATCGATCGCGTTCGAAGACAAAGACGTCTCCTAGAAGAGATTAGTGCCGTATTAAGTGGCTGTGTATTCCCAGATGCATGGAAGTTCCCATTGTCGATATCACAGTTAAGATTGCCAAGGATATTTCCCAGATCGTTACGTACATGTATTACTAGAAATAACCGTGGTGGGTTTGGCCATTATCGTCATTTTGCTAAATATATTTTTAATAGAATGCATTTGACTGAAAATAAACAAAGGAATCTAGACAAAAAAAACATATTTGTTAAATAGTACTAAACGCGAATTAACTGCAATGGATGCATCTGTCGAACTTTCAGAAACAATAGGCATCATATATTTGCAAGTCCAATTTAGCAAGACTTGCATTTTTTATGCTTTTTACATTTAAATTCCGAACGTATTAGAATACACACATATAAAGTAACTTACAAGATACCTGTTTGAAAATAATCAAAAGGAATTAGTACCGGAAAATCAAAATTAATTAGTTTTACGCGAACGTTGGCTTAGCGTCTACGTCTGATTTACCTTAGATAAGCTTATTTGATTAGTGTTCGATAGTGCGCTATTTCTGCGTTTAGTCGTCCACTAACTAACAATGTCTGCCCTGCCAACTTGAAAAAAATCATTTTACAAAGAACATTAAAATGTTTCAATGATTACAAAATATAACTTATTTACTGTAAATAAATGGATTTTTAAAACTCCAAAAAGTATCCTGTATCAAAAAATACTTGACTAAGCTATGCACTATTGTACGGACAAAGTCTGATGGTTTCCGAGTAAAGAGGCTCATATTGTGTGAAGGAACACAATGAAGTTGGTAAAAATGGTGCGTTCTTCTACTACACCAAGACTTTGCTTAGTAAAAAGTGTCAATGCATCGGAATATTTTGAAGACAGCAATTTAGAAATTAAACAGAAGGTATGAGTGGGTCAACAAATGGTTTCCGTGTACATTTATTCAATATCGTATTATGACAACTTAGTAAATATTAAAATATACATGTGCAAGCAACGCTTGAACAAAGGATATTAATGATCAGTTAACTGCACCCCTATACAGATGTTTGCGTTATACATAACTGGTATAAAACTATTTTTTTACACATATTAACAATGATGACAGAACTCGATTAAAACAATGGTGATGGGTGTTGTTCGTGTATAACTTACTAGATTGTAAACCATAAAATCCGATCAAGTTCATGTGAATTACACAAATACAAATGTATAAATCGTCTGATTGTCAAAATGTTTTACAACATAGAGTGTACATAAAACATTGATAAAAAGTTTGTGTTAGAACCGGTGATGATGTTTGGAATATATTTACAAGAACACCAAAGAAGTGACGAATGACTTCAAAGACGTTAATTTTGATTGATGTTTTATTTGTGGAATGGTTTGCGCAAAAAATGTTACATGAGAGTCCTAAGTGAGCATTAAATAATATATTATACGAGTATTTGTTGTTATAGAGTTATACAATGTTGTCGCTTTAAGCAATTATTGTGTACAGCATTTCGTTTCTTGCAATGCAATTTTATTCCAAAATCTGTGCAATTTAATACGTATATAAAATTATAAATACATCGTTTTTACTAATATATACCTTTCCATACTTGTGTAGATTATTTGTTTTCTTATATATTATATATATGTTATAGTTTATACATAGTATAAAAACAACATGGCACAGAACAAAGACACCATTTCGATCATAATGTTATAAATATTAATAATTTCTGTGTAAGTTGGTGGTAATTTGATCTTTTAGTTTATGTCATTGATGTAGTTTTTACACACTGCATAGAAAATCCAGGTTTAAGCTACAATACTATTAATTTATGTAATTGATGCAATTTAGTTTTGAACAGATACTGAAAAGTTGTACGAATCATACCACTGTAAGCGCTTAATGTTGTATGTTTCTGAGACCGAAAAAACAAGGTCAGTGATTTTAATGTCAAGGTCAATGCTGTCCATGTTTTTCATGACGACACACGAGAACCGGAACTTTGGAGTGGTGGATGATGTAATCACTGACGGAGCCGAGCAGAGTTCTCCGAACCTTGCCGAGTCCGCGCGTTCCTGTGATAATCAGAACAGCTTTCTCCTCCTCGGCGATTTTGCAGATGACCTCTCCCGGCTTTCCCTGGCCCGTCCGAAACTTTCCCGTGAGCTGCATTATATCAACATTATTTAAAAGGTATACTATAAGCTTTTAAAATTTATTCTCAAATAGTTTACTGCGTTGTGTTAAACATATTGCATTCTTGATTTTTGTGTTAAAATGTGTCGAACAAAAGATGGTTAATACAAGAGTATGAGATAACACACAAACCTGTATTACGTTATCATATTAACTCTAAGTAGAAACAGAGAATAGCAAATGATTTTAACGAGCTACATAGATGACGTGATAATATTGTGCACACGCTTACCCGTATTTTCTGAATCTTCTCCTTGTACTTGTTTTCTAAGGCCTGAACTTTGGCGGTGAGTTCCCTGAGAAGTTGGTCCACGACTGCCGGGCCTTAAGCAGAAACACTGATTTGCAACACAAAGCCATATAGGACACCTTATGGTCTCCGGAACTGAAGCAAAGATGACCTTAACAAAGACAAAGTAATATTTCACTATTATAACATTTAAACTACTAAAGCTGCATATTTTCATAAACGCATCTATATAGATCTAGTAAATAGCCTATTGTCCATGTCATCTTGCTTCATGATAATATAAAGTTCTTCACAAACTTAGGCATGAACGAGTATATAACATATATTTATCCATAAACGTTTGTTCGTGCATTTCATTATTAACTAGTAATACATTACTAATTTAGCGTATGTGATTAATGCCTAGAAGGAACATATGGAAGGCTACATGTGTCTCATATTTTCAACATGGCCACCAATTTAAAACAAACTAATAATTTAGAATGAAAATGATAATAACTTTTAGTTTAATGAACAAATCTGGTATACCGACGGAAACTTACTGGCCATTGAGAGGTCGTACAACTCAGGACAGTGGACGAGGCAGACGTAGTCATTGTCGCGTTTAACGTTCTCCACGTACCCTGAAACACGGAGGACAACAGGTCAGGAAATCCACCCTAGAATAGCAACACATCAACATTTAGTTGATACAAACAAATAAATAAAAACTACAACAAAAACAAAAATAAAATCCCATCAACATCAAACAACAAACTTCAGGTGCATTAGACAAGGGAAGTACATGACCCTCTTCTCATTTTAGTTCGACTGGTCAAAGGTCAAGGACACAGAGGCAAACATGTATCTGACCAATAACTCGACAACTATTCAAGCCCTGAACCCTCAATTTTTATAGGTGAATTTGTATTAAGCAGTTAATGACCTCGATGGATTTTCAAGTTATGGGGAAAGGTCACAGTAACATTTAATTTCAAAATGATTTTGACCAATAACTGAACAATACATGGCCCCTCACCCTTAAATGTTACGGTATATCGGTCTGGGACAACAGATGACCTTCAAATTTTAAGGTCACACGACAAGGTCATTATTACCCTGGATGTAAAACTGGTTCCACAATAATAATAATGTGTTAGTCACTTGGCGTTTTAGTTGTCATTTTAAGAAGTTATCTGTTTAAATTAGACGATGCTTTTTAAAACGGAGGTCAAAGGCCAAAGTGTATTTGACCTTAAGTTCTGTTTCCGACATGCTGACAAGCTGCATGTTTTACAAACACCACTCGTTAGACACAAAATACATATGAAACGTGGTGAATTAAGATCTCTGACAATATAGTTATTACAATCAAAGAATAAACTTCAAACAAATTAATTGTTTCGTAATTTATATTGTAGATTCTTTAGATGGTGCCCACAGAGTTATTTTTTGAAAGTTTCATTAAAGTTTATAAAGAAAACGCGTTTGTTCGTGTAAGATTAAAACGCTGGTTGATTTTTATCGTACATCATATCAAAACGAAGGAAACGTTTAATAGAAATTTTAATATGAAACGCCTATTGCAAATCTTAATAACACATGCAAACACTTCAGTGTTAACGCTACACGGAAGATGAAGGCAGATAAAGTAATTATATTGACGCTAGGCGTATTTTACTGGATGAAAGAATCGAACATTTTAGGTAAAGGCTTTTAGAGGAATGTAAACATCACATTCGTCTGGTACCGTACAGCGATTATTTATTTGAGACAAAATATGAAAGCTTCTTTAAAAAAACTACACATTTACACATACACGGTTCGTAATGCAAATTAGAAATATGTGACCCGTTATTGCATTTATATAGATATTAGTCTAAAACTGCATACGCACTCCATACAAAAGAAACCTTCTTCATCAAATGGTGATGAAACGTGAAACCGAATACCTTTTGCAGAAGGTGATCAGAAACTTCAAGCATTGTGAAATATCATATATCGTCAGCTTTGAAATTGTACAGACATATTATAACTGATATCGTTTTGATACAAAACGAACTTAGCCATGGCAACTGTTCTCATCTAAATACATACAATGATACATGCATACAATTAAATCCCCCAGAGCTCAGTTTGGGCATAAAAATGGAAATCATCTAAAGTGTACCAAAAATCTAAATAACTGTATGATTAAGTGTCAACTTCAGGTACCATTTGTTGTTTTGAAAAATATTGTTCACAAACCTGGACATTCTCAAATACACCATTCAATATTAAGGGAAATCATTTTCTTCCATGGGGCAGAAAAAGGGTTTACCTCAATTTTATGCATTTTACATCTTTTTAAATATGTTGTCATACTTTATTTAACAGTCTTAACAGTCTGAGATTCGACATGAAATTCTTTGACAGAGACTATGTAATAATTATATTGTTAGATAAGTACTTTTCAACAAAAACTTCTGCTTTCCTGTCTTCTTCACTCACTTGTTTGCATAGATAATAGCACCAGGCACTTACCGACGTACCGCAGCTGTAAACTGCACTAAAAGACACATGACTCACATCTGCAGCTGCATTGTTTCAATATAGGAGTGTTTAAATTATGAAACGAAAATGTAAATACCTACCCCTAATGCATTGTTTATTGTATTCCATTCCAATTGTGATAAGTAACTGTTTTGGACACTTTATAAATGGTATAAATGAACAAAATATAAGCCATTTTTCAAACTTATCCATAGCCAACACCAACAAATATACATATGGATATTTATTTCAAGACACTAATAATGTTACAGATGCCTGCTGTGTTTTTTATTGAGTACCTCCTATTTAGGAGTACGTTGGGCATATGTCGTGTATGTTCCAAATACGCTGACATACGTCGGTGTACGTTGTGTTATAAGCAGAGGCCAATTTTTTTTTGACATGCTCAAAATTTATCAGCGTATGCGGGCGTATTGAATTTAAATTATGTTACTCATACGCTTACCCTATGCACGGCATACGCTGGATACGCTAGACATATACGCTTAATACGCTAAAGTGTGTACGTTGTCAATACGCTGTTCATACGTTTGTGAAATTTGCATACGCTTTCTAAAATTCGCATACGCAATGCATAGGCTATAGTGTGACTGCATCTTTACTAATTTATAGAAACACTCAAACAGCTTTCAGGAAATTAATGACACACTCTTGGAAATGAACAATCTCCTTTGTTATCTTGCCCGTGGTTAAGATGTTATGGTTAGTTTCAATGAATGTATCGAGAAAGAATATTTCCGGATTATCATATTCACCTGTAAAAATGACTACAGAAGAATATTTATAACAGTTGTTTGCATAGTAAATTGCGTTTACTTCGATTTCCACATATTTCAAAGTTAGCTAAAATGGTAGGCTATACATACAATTTACAAGGAGACAATGTTTATACATACAATTTACAAGGAGACAATGTTTATACATACAATTTACAAGGAGACAATGTTTGTTGAAAAGTATGTGCAATTTTGTATACTCTGATTATATTAAATTTATTATTATTGTTTTTTACCAAATTCGCAAAACTTTAAACAAAAATCATGTTAAGCGATTTTAAATGAGTGAACAGTCTCAGTTAGCTATTAATTTAAACCAATACAAAAGAATTGGTTTACTATATTCATAGTCATGTGCATTACACTTTGTCCGGGAGTGAGGTCAAACCCTCTCAGAGAAATATTTCGCAAAATGTGTAACAAATTCTGCAAATAGTTGTCCTAGATCTAAACCAACTATTAGTATCTGTCCTCAAATACTCGTACACCACACAGAAGTTGTTTTTGAAGCTATAGACCGTATTTTCAAAACATAGCACGTTCAATCTGTTTACTTGAGTGAATAAAATAGTTATAATAAGCTCAGTAAATGAATGAAGCCAAACTAATGCAATTTAGATTCTACATTTATAAACGAAACGCTTAAGTGCTTTATTACAAGGTCAATAAACCTAAACACCTGAACATATTTGACGTAAAGGCCACACATGGCAATCCTTATAAAATAAACTTGAGCTGGCCTATATATACATCCGCAAGGTAACATAAACGCTACACATGCCAATCATGTTTTCCATCTAAAGCAAATAGTAAATATTGTAACAGATTCAATTATTCTATGCTACCAAAATCAAATTAAATTTAGACTCTACACAAAAACAACAAATAATTCAGGGTCAGTGGCTACATTAAACAAGAAAGTACAACACGTTCATATCGTTTACAAAACACGAAGATGGGATGAAAAACTCACAATCTAATGCGTTATCCGAGTGGTCACTTTCGTCAATGGCGATGACCACGACACGTTTTCCTTCTGCCGACATCCTTCAATCTTTTTCAACTGGAGCTGGGGAAAAGGCAACACAATTTATGAGCGGCGACTATTTTACGTTTGCTCTAAACAGGGGGTAGGGTTTTGAATAACAGCTACCAAGATTTAGCTATCGATAAAAATGTCCCCAAACCTAGCTCGATTAAACCACAAAGGCGTTATATGTGTTCTTCACTTCTAGCTCATCCTTATTCTATTCGAGATCTTCATCGACCGAGGATGGTTTATTAGTTTCCATAACAAGATTTATCGGTCTTAGCTTTCTGCTAAGTGGGCGAGTTAAGTATATTCAGTACTTGCAGATATATATGAGCATACGTGTACATGCATTAACTATCCACACCTAAGCTTACAATGAACGCACAGGCAGGCGTTATGATAGTGAATAGGTCAAGCATTGACACACTGTCAGTAATCAGATACATGTACATGCATATAATGTTTGCAGTGCTTTTATCCCTACCAGTATATGTGGTTTGTCAATTTAACTTACAATAGTTTATTTCCTTTCAACGTATTTGACACAACTATATAGGCCTATACATGTATATAACATGTATTTATACCTTAAAGATGCTATGTCTGTATCTTTTGGGTCATACTTGTTTACATCTTACATTGTAACCAACTTTAAGCAGTGAAACCTACTTTCGTTAATAAAAGATAATGCCAAATATAGTTATTCATGCATTTAAAAATATTACAGAAAAAAATGAACTTTTTAAAAATGTGTGGCCCGCAAATTCGTCTTTGTTTATTTACACTTTGACTAATTGCATCGAAACAGTTAAATAGCTTGACTAAAAACGATACGCTCAGTTGACTCGGTGGTGCAGTGGTAATTGCATCCGCTGTGGGTGCAAGAGGTCCCGGGTTCAATTCCCGGCTTCGACAAGGGTTTTTATGTTTGAGTTTTTGTTTTGTTGTTGTTGTGTTTTTACTTTTTGTCCAAAAACGCATTATTTGTCACAACGTTTTGCCATTCCTTTTGTAATGTTAATTTATTAAGTATACTTTACATATTGCAAGATTTGTGTCAGATTGTTTTCTGGAAAAGGCTATATTGTCAAAATAAATATCGCTTTCTTTACACTATAAAGGCAAACATATGACCAAAGTAAAAAAAATTAAGTAGTCAGAATCATTTTACATTTGTGTTAACCTTTCGTACAATATTACAAAAAAATGTATCACTAATGAAATTACAACAAAAATGCTACCAATGAATACCTCCAAATAAGTGATCACTTGCAAACGTTTTACTGTAACACGACACCGGCTGTAAAGGCAAAAGAAGTGGTTGAATAAGTAGTATTTTATGGAGTTAAAATTTCGAACATTTTAGGTCAAGGCTACAATGAAAATGTAAACATCACGTCAATCAGTTATGCCTTATGCATATCTTGATAAAAATATTGATAACAAATATTTATACGTTAAGAAGACTAGTCGTTTTAACTGTTTATGAATTGCCTGACTCTATATATCATTACATTCAAGATTAAGGCGAACATTCAGTATATCAATATATTGACTTGTATCCCGTTACTACATTATGTCATTTTTTTCCGATTCGACAGTTTTGTCATTATACCATCTATTCTAATGATTCATTTACAAACGTTCGCACTGGCATGTCTCAAATCTCGACCAGCTTGTAACAACAGCTGCAAACTGCACCTGGGACACATGTACAAATATCTCAAACTATGGTGAGCTGCGAAACGAGTACCATCATCCCATGACATGGTTTCCGCCATTCATGTTCTAAGGCAATGTTTTTTCTTACGTAGAGTAAATCACCTGTTCTCACGAGATAGGACCAACTTACATTAGCCAATTGTTGAAAAATGAACATGTTCTATACGTGTGTTTCATAACATAATTTGTTAGATAAATATGTGTATGAAATA
>Ga0224511_10002793_pt1 | contig 12052 bp, 6 predicted proteins | sample SF_May12_sed_USG_2_FD_169988 | JGI IMG/M metagenome (GOLD analysis project Ga0224511, IMG submission 169988) | Sediment microbial communities from San Francisco Bay, California, United States - SF_May12_sed_USGS_8_1 | ecosystem: Environmental > Aquatic > Marine > Sediment | place: USA... | reverse complement strand
TAGAAATTTGCATACATAGCAAAGTATTGACCGTCTTAGATACGAGTCGTTCTTATTGCAAGAAAACTAAACGCACTATATGAGTGAGTTTGCATATGACGTTTAAAGGAACACATGTTTTGCATTTGTAAATACCAAATCATAATCTCCTCCCCTTTTTGTACTACTCTTTTGTTGTGTGATGTGTTTTATCACAAACACGAAGTACGCTTTGTATTGTATATGCTAGGTCAGATTGTCACCTGACAATAAATTATTATATCCCTAATCCATTGGATTAAAATCAACCATGTACTGTTATAAATGATAATGATTGACAGTTGGGAAACTATCAATTCCTTTAAAACTGCCCTCACACATACCTCGCGACCTTACTGCGTCCTTACTGCGACCTTGCTACGACCCAGGACGCAGCACAGTCGCCATTGACGCAGCAGGGACGCAGCGATAGCGAGGAACCCAAGGACGCACAAGGTCGCAGACCGTCGGCGAATATTTGAACATGCACAAAACAGTCGCAGAAACTCTGCATTCTTGCTGAGTTCTGGTTAGGTCGCCGTGGGATCGCAGTGGAGTCACCATAGTCGCAGCAGCATAGTAGTAAGGACGCAATAAAAACGCAATAGACGTAGTACACTCGTCATAAGGACGCCGTAGAGTCGCCGGTGAAATTACAAGAAATTGCTCGGAAACCTTTGGCGACGCTACTGCGTCCTTGCTGCGACTATTGCGTCCTTACCACGTCCTAGGGTCGTCGTACAGTCGCAGGACAGTCAACGGACAAACGCAATAGTCGCCGTAGAGTCGCCGTAAGGACGCCGAGAACGTAGCACAGTCGCATCTGGGTCGCCGATGATCGCCGTGGGGTCGGCTTGGGGACGCAATATAGTCGCAGTGGAAACGCTATGGACGTAGAAGGGTCGTATTGAGGACATAGAGAAAACGTACTGAACACAAGACTGCAGAGCCCCGGACCGTCGGCGAGAGAAATTTGAAAATTTGAAAGAAAACCAAACGATTTTCGAAAGAAAAATGCTATTTTACTAGTTTTCAGGTCGCAGTAAGGTCGCGAGGTATGTGTGAGGGCAGCATAATGGTATGACACATAGAGGGTAGTACGTTCATGTATACTATTCAGACTAAATATTGCATCCACATAAAATAATATTGATCAATTTAGTTGCACATATTTAGTTTGAAATATTATATTAAAATGATAAAGTACAACATGTACACACAACAAACGGTTAATGGCGAATCCTGTGATCGTATGGTTTTGTGTGTTTAACCAATACATCAAGTTTAGTCTCCCCCAAACAATGCTCTTGCTAAATCAACTGGTTATTTAACTTCATGTATTACTAATGCCTTCAGGATAGTGAAACTTATAATTCAAATACAACAATAGCGGTTTTGGAAACCTGCCTCTGCCTCTGAGGAAAACAGCGTTAGGAATACAAATAATACACCCCAATACAACAGGGTTTGACACTTAATGCTAGAAAATGAATTGAATGACATTGTTCAATCGAAGTATATAACAAGCTTATATTAAAAATATATATTATTTGTTAAACTTTAATGTACTAATTTCAAATTCAAGCGAACAAAGAGATAACGGTAACTGCCTTCTTTATTAAGAATCAGTTTTTTTAAATCAAAAACAACATATTTCTTATGTCTGTAAGATTTTGAAATACAATATTTTGAAAAGTCTTTATGTCACCATTGTTAATTCCTTGCCAAAAGGCAATTCTGCATTCTGTTCTGCGGTTATATTTTAATGAAAATGGTCACATGTGTTCTGGACTAAATCCTCTTATTAAAGCTTTGTAATGCAGAGATTTTGCTATCTCATCCTTTGGTATCAGATGGTGAAACAACAAGAAATTCTAAATAACAGGATTTGTTCGATTTTACACAAAGGATAAATGTTTTCTTATGAGGAAGAAAGATGTCGAAGAAATATTTTAAATTTAAAACTATCCCTATAAATACAGAAGAACTACAGTTCATGAACGTGTTATAGCAATGAATTACACACTGATGATATTCAATGGCTAAGCAAGCGTAACACCATCATGCATGGAACTTGTACATATTTGTAGCAGTCTCATGTTTAAGTCCAAAATATGAAACCGTTTTAAAAGTCAAATAATTACATTTCTGAGATAACTGGATGTTTATACCATATTGCCACTTTTCTGTATTAGGTAACGACCACACCATCAAAGCACGAGCACAGCATTTTAAAACATAAAAAGACCATGTAATTGTGTCGGCAATATTAATTCTTTAAAAATGGTACTGATAAATGAATTATTTATGTATAAGTAATATCAATAGATAATAATGCTTTTATTTTTTTATACTAATATTATTTAATTAGAATTTAATTACTTTTTCTTCTACTTTTCTCATTTACTTTAATTATAAAATATCGTAGAAAGCAGCATGAAAAAAAAAATTGTCATTTTAACGATTTTATAATAATGAAACACTAAATACCTGCAAATATATGAATCTATTTCAGAGCCATTTCCTTATATGTTTACAGTTACATTTTTACCCATTTATCTATTTGTATTTACCTGATTCCATGGGTTTAGTCGGCTTATTCTCAATAAGTTTGCGTTTCTTCTGTCCTCAAGGCATTTTAAATGAAAAAGGACGTGTCGTGCTTGTTAGCAAAATGCAATATGAATTCACAAGACTCCTCTATCGAGCCATAACCCCCATGCGCAAAACACCGCTTTATAAACGCTGACATCACCGCTACACCAACGCTCGCTAACGTTCAACCAACGTTATACCAACGCTGTACCACCGCTTATACAACTCCCGTGTTTTCGATTTCTTTCCCATTTTGTGAGCGTTCACCAGCGTTTTTGAAAGTTGGCCACTCTTACTCAACGCTCTAGTAACGCTGTAGCAACGCTGGCTTGGTGGGACCAGGCCTTAAAATGAATGAATAATGGCTACTAATTATTGTCATAGTAATCTTAATGTGCGATAACGAGTGGCTGGCAACTTAAATCTACTACTATCATTGATTAGACCTGGAGTTAATGAATAGCTAATCGATAAGAATAATGCCGCAATGTAATCAATACTAAGAGTGATTTACTTATTATATTCCAGTACGCTGAGACATTTTAACCTGTTTTGATTTGACAGTTTAAGACTCCATTGATGCACAGCTTTAATAAAACCGAGGCAGCTATTGTCCCCATGTATGATAATTATGCTTCTTTGGAACTTTTTTCTCCTCTGATTATTGTAACAAGTTTACACGTTTATTATTAATAATATTTATCTTTGACTAACATGGCTTTCAGAGCGTTACTCACAAACAACTTATCAAAAGTATGATTATTTCGAGGCAAACAATGTAGAAAAAAAATATATTTTTTAATTCAACGGAAGAAGCACTTACGTTTCAGACTAAAAACATAATTCATACATGCAGGTATGCTGTAAGACAATTTAGAGATGCATATATAATTTACTTCTTGTTTTAAAAAGGCATGCTATTATTTGTTATAAACGTACTGCGGTTTTTTAAACTATGGCTGGTTAGGTTTTAACTGAAGTTGGTGGGGATTAGAACAACATTGCATAAGGTGTGCAGGCAATTTACCGCAAATCTTTTGAATTTATATATTGAAATGTGTATTTGTCTACTCGTATATCTAATTATATAAAATTCACACTTATATGACTTTTACAAACACTACACGGTTTAAGAGAGATATATACATTTGATATTAAAATCGATGAGTCTCAAATATATATTTGGAAAATACTGAAAACAAAATAATTTGGTTCTTTACCAGCAAATACTTTCGTCTAAATCTATTAACATAAAATATAGGACAAAGACTTCCTATTCTAGAGCACCGAAAATAGATTTTGAAGCCATAAATGATAACCATAAATAGCCAAAGTATCAGTTTTACCTCAGAAAATCTGCCAATGCCAGACGATAATCAACATTTCCCTCTAAATATAGCTGAACTATGTTTTATAGTTACTTTACACAATAAATGGTACAGTAATTGACAACGCACTGTAAGGATCTAGTTATGTGATTATTCTTACTATCCTAAAAGTATGTCAAAACAAATATAACGTCATAAATGTATTGCTACTTAATTTATTGGTGTTATTTGTATAACGATACTAGGCTGTCTACGATTGTGTTACAATCTTTACAGTGCACTGCAGTGCACTATTCACATTGTACATTTTTTTTCGGTACCATTTGATACTTCGCACCAATGTCGCACTTTAAAAAGAAATAAATGTTTTATTTATAAAATCGATATCTGTTAAGCGCTTCTGGGCTAATTCCGAGAAGAATTGGTTAGAGCTTTACCATTAGTGGTAAACGTTTTCCATGTTGTTTGAAAACACATATTGCTAACTCGGGGGTTAACCTGTTCGAGCATCCAGAGGATGTGGAGGAACCAGTCAGACGCATGCGCAGTTAAATTACTATAGCTGTTTAAAAACTGGACGCTGCTAATGCTGCCCTCACACTTACCTCGCGACCTTACTGCCACCTGAAAACTAGTAAAATAGCATTTTTCTTTCGAAAATCGTTTGGTTTTCTTTCAAATTTTTCTCGCAGACGGTCCGGGGCTCTGTAGTCTTGTGTTCAGTTCGTTTTCTCTATGTCCTCAATACGACCCTTCTACGTCCATGGCGTTTCCACAGCGACTATATTGAGTCCCCAAGGCGACCCCACGGCGATCATCGGCGACCCAGATGCGACTGTGCTACGTTCTCTGCGCCCTTACGGCGACTCTACGGCTATTATTGCGTTTGTCCGGCGACTGTGGGACGTGGTAAGGATTCAATAGTCGCAGCAAGGACGCAGTAGCGTCGCCAAAGGTTTCCGAGCAATTTCTTGTAATTTCATCGGCGACTCTACGGCGTCCTTAGTACGAGTGTACTACGTCTATTGCGTTCTTATTGCGTCCTTACTACGATGCTGCTGCGACTATGGCGACTATGGCGATCCCACGGCGACCTAACTAGGACTCAGCAAGAATGCAGAGTTTCTGCGACTGTTTTGTGCATGTTTAAAATAGTCTGCGACCTTGTGCGTCCTTGGGTTCCTCGCTACGACCTCTCTGCATCCCTGCTGCGTCCATGGCAACTGTGCTGCGTCCTGGGTCGTAGCAAGGTCGCAGTAAGGTTGCAGTAAGGTCGCGAGGTATTTGTGAGGGCTGTATAAGGTGCACTGACTGATGACCTTATTGTTACAAAACGATGTAAACACGAGCTTTACCAACCTCTTTGTTCTTATTCACGTCTGGCTAATTTAAAGTGAATACTTTTGGAAATCTGATTCATGACGTCTTAAAGATGTACTTTATTCGGAAGAGGGGTATAAACAAACTTTAATTCAACTGCACTGTACTTGTACACACCTCTACACAACAGGGGGTTCAGGATCAAACGGGATGTCAAGAAACAAACTACTGAGCCACTCAAGTAGAAACATATAATTGAATCAACCTCCTCCATACCTGATAACAATGTACATGTACTTGATGGTATTGTTGACAGTGCAACTTAATATTGTTTTCCACCTGATACATCCATTTAACGCTTCATATATGGTTGCGTGCTTGGGTTAAAATAAACTATTCATGTAAGTCTTCATGTGAACAGTTCGTTCTTTTCTCAAACACAGCAGCACTATACATAACATATCACTAAATTATTGGATAACATAAAAAGAGATGTCATTCCAAAGAAATATGTAATCTTATTATTCTGCGTAAAATTCATTGTTCACTCTTTCCACGATCTTTTGTACTGACTATCGACAACATTGACATTGTTTTCGTGTCAATATAACTGGGAAACCATTAATTATAACAACATGGTAAAGGAAAACAAATAACAATAATTATGTTAATACCCATTGCAAAGCTAGAAAATAGCGGTTTAATTTAGTGTTGACACATATTGTATTGGCGGCGAAGCCTGTTTAATGAATTATTCTGGACACATAACAACCGGTAGTTGGAATAACATTAGGTGAAAAGGCAAAAAGAAAAGCCAAACCATTTTACACTAATTGTATATATGAACATACATTAGTAGACAAAATGGGTTATTATGAAGGGTGTAGCTTTAGTAGACAAAATGGGTTATTATGAAGAGTGTAGCTTTATAAGACAAAACTGGGTTATTATAGAGTGTAGCGGTCAAGGTCGGTTGTCTAAAACATGCGTTTATTTTGTCACTAGTCCACATACTTTTTTATGTAAAGGGACTTGAGGAACAACATAAAGCTTCTGACCTCTAGATAGTAAAAAAATAAAATAAAGTTTTCAAAGCAAAAACTGTGAAAATACTGTATTTAAATTTTATCCATTATTTTGATTTATAACAACTAATATATGTATTTGAAGAGATATTATGAACTAATGATTTTCTAGTATATCTGGAGGTTAGCTGCTTTAAAGAAGAACGGGGTAATAAGCGTATCGTCAGGAGGCCTGACAAGAGGTTCGATGTTCTGATAAATGCGAGAAAGCAGGTTACCTCAAACGTTACATGTGTGCCAGTGATGTACATAACGTCATTTCAAATACTGTGATAGACGGGTTGTCGATGCATAAATATTGTGGAGCTAACAAATGTAATGGTTGAGTTATACTCGATGACAATAGACAGGTAGAAAAGGTGTATGTTAAAGGACAATAACAAAATCACATATTACGTGTGACCCTGTGACTCATCAAATAAACACAGCTGTCATATGCATGCCAAAGTATTGAACATGTTAGATGCGAACATTCGCCTGCACTACAAACGTAATTTATACGTGTTGTTTACAACACACACATAGCGTACATTATAAATACAATCATGCTGGGAAATATGTATTATAAAATTCCGCGTTGCTTTCATTTGACCTTGATACTTTGGCATTATGTCTATGTAAAGTATTATTAATAATATTACATTTTAACGAGAATCATAATACTAGATCTCGCTCGACCAGATAAAAGACAGCTGTCATATGCATGCATGGTGTTAGACATTTGCATCAAAGTATTGACCTTATTGGACACGACATTAATGCTGGCTTACGAACATACCGCACGACAAAAGTGGGTACAGTGTGACGTTCACATTGGTAGTAGTAGTAGTAGTAGTAGTAGTAGTAGTAGTAGTAGTAGTAGTAGTAGCAGCAGCAGCAGCAGCAGTGGTAGCAGTAGTAGTAGTAGTAAGAGTAGTAGTAGTAGCAGCAGTAGTAGTAGTAGTAGTAGTAGTAGTAGTAGTAGTAGTAGTAGTAGTAGTAGTAGTAGTAGTAGTAGTAGTAGTAGTAGTAGTAGTAGTAGTAGTAGTAGTAGCTCTATTAGAATTTAAATAATCTTTAAAAAGTGACAAACACGACGTCGTAAATTAAAAAGATATTATATTACTATCAAGATTTGTTTGCTTGGTATGTTCTCACTTAACGTATTTTATTTCTTATCAGAAAGCCAAAATTGACGTACTGATTAAATAAAAACAATCGAGAAATTTTAGATGTTGAACCACGTTTTGTTTAGTGTATTTTTAAATTGTAATTTTGTTTATTGTTGATTATATTTCATTGGCTGAATTGTCGAAACACTTCTTGAATATCAGCTGCTTAATGTTGTAATCACGTGTAAAATACGTGGGCGCATAATGGCGTTTAGTACAATATTTTAGAACAAAAAAAGCTTTTCCAAAAGCACTGTAGTACACTTAGTATATAAAGAACACACACAACTCAACGTGCATGTTTTCGATGTTTATGTATACATGTTACATTCGTATTTCGCAAAACAACTATGGGAAGTGTCTCTGTGCGTACAAAAAGGTTATATTTTTATTTTGGGTGTCATTTATACTTTCACATAGAAAAGAAATCACAACGGGAAATATTATCTGCAATAAACACTTAAGTATAATTATATATTTATAAGGCCAACGCATTAAATTGTTTTATTTTTACAAGAAAATAACGATCTTTTATAGCACACAGGTTTGACAAAATCATTTCTTGCATATTCATATATGTTCGACTGTCATAATTATGACATCATCTGTAAAGCAAGTGTTAGGTGCGTTATATTTCAACTGTTTCAGTATTATGACTCTTAAATTATTTATAATACGTTAAAAATGTTTACTACATATATTAAAACCAAACAAATTATCGCAGACGACAACCAACAAAACCATAAAAAACCATTACAATGTTAACCAAACAGACCTCCTACATTTTGCGATGTGTATTAACGTACACTACCTTTGCACATTACCCTTCCAAATGCACATTTTGAACATTAATTAGCAAAACATTTTCATTATCTCCAAAAATGAAACGTCATAAATTTTGTGGTCAGCATATACTCGTATATTATTATTATTATAAAGAGGTTTAACACAGACGTCAGAAACGTGCATTTAGTGCTACACTTCTGCAAGTAAGAATAGCCGCTTGAGTAATGTTTTGATCCTTGTTGTCTGATAATGGCTGTGCATGATGTAGCGTTATTAAGATTAATCAAGTTGCTATCAATGGTCCCTAATGAACATTAACCTTTTACATCCAAACTACATAACATATATTTTATAGGCCGTAGTTTAACTGTTAAACAATTCGCCGATAACTGTCTAGACCGCTTTATGTAATACAATTGTATTGGAACAGAGGTCATGTTGTGTTAATTATGGCAACAAATATTTGTCTGGCTAAAAATGTATATACCACAGTAAGCAAATTAGTCTGGTATGTGGGTACTTTGGAACAATAATTAGAGCTATCACTATATATTTATTAAATGATATTAATGAGATTATAGTTGACTGTCAGTCGCACGAAGGCGTCTATCGCTAACAATACGTACATATTCATATGTGAGAAAAGACAACACTGAAAATTATTGCCAGTATTGCCTATCACCACAAATTTATGAAATGATATTGACAAGAATACCGTTTAGTACGGTTTACTGTAAGTCGCATGAACGAGTCTAAAGTGCACCAATAACAATACATAATATAGCTGTGAGAATATGCAACACTGCAAATGTTTGCCCCGAACGATAAGTGCGTTTTAATAATGAAGAAAAAATTCCAGTTTTTATGAAGGGATACACTAAATATTTTTCAATTCCCAGTTAACATAGAAAAAGGTGAAGGGTGAATACTCAACGGTTAAACTGTTTTAACTATGTAAACCAACAACTTACGGTAACTAGGATGGATATTTATGTTAATTAATTCCCTGTATCAAACACGTAACAATTCATTTGTTTTCACGTTGTTTGTTTTAGGAGTAGTGACATCACGTGCCGAATGAAAATGTTACTGAAAGTATTTGAACTCCAAATAGTACTGTTGCTTTTTTTTCTAAAATATTAACCATTTCTTTCAGACTTCATGTAAACATTATCTTTGAAAGCAAAAATTATAACGGCACTTAAAATGAATCAATATGTTTATTTTAACATCAATTATTAAAAACATAAGAACGACATGTTTTTCTATAGACATGGAACTAGTCTGGCAGTCTACTGTTTGCCGTGACAAGTGATAGCTTGTTTGTTAACCCTCCCACACACAACTTTAAATCTACAACACCAACTTCTAGATAGGTAGACAGATATAAGCTAAGATAGGTATAGCCCTCCGCAGGAAGATTAAACACAACTATGGGTAGTTCTTGTAATATTTATTACTGACGTTAACCCCACTGCCCGTTTTTGGTACGCAGTTCGCAAAGGGTCAATACGTAGTACGCAAAATACCCTCTTACTTACGCAGATCAAAAATAACTTTAAAAGAAACATGACAAAACGTCACATTTAAACACAAATAACTTACTATTATTTGCGCTTCTCTCGCGCACATTTTTGACAATTAGTCTTTAATTGTTAGATCAATAAAAACCCAAAACGAGAAGAGTGTTATATTTCCTACATTAGAAATAAAGTATCTATATCCTAATTTAAGCATATAAATGGAAGGGAAGATAAAACACTATGTGGCAAACAATGTAAATAAGGTAAAGTTTAAGGGCATTATTACATAATAGCCCGTTCAAAAAACAATAACAATGCATGTTAAACATTGAAATTTTATTATCTTCTTCATATAGTTCTATTGAAACGGCTCACGTTTGAAATTGTTGTTAAGCGGAAAATCAAGCAGTACGCAGAACGCAAGAGATGGGGTTGGGGTGGGACCCACAATAATATTTTTTATACAAAGTTGTACAACAATGATAATGGTCATAAGGAAACATTATAGAGTTCACAGTTGGTAAATGATCACCAAAACCCATCGGGAATACATTTACACCATATATGGATAATAATCAATGTGTGAAATGTATGCTCGGCGCTACAAAATATAGGGCCTTGTCCTACGTTCTACACAAAATGACAAACAAGTTCTTCCATAATAGAGAAAATGAGACGGTCAGTTCTACATTAGTAAGGTGCGTCATTACAGCTTAGCCCTACACCCATTTGAATGATTTATTATCGTTCGTGTTGAATTTCGAGAGTACACTGAAGACGATACTAATGCACGAAGACTATACCACTGGATGAAAAAATATCACCTACCAACTTTTGCTATTAAATATTTGTGGTTGTATTGTGTTGCCACAGTATTGCATTCTGATATGAATTTGCTTTTTACAAGAACAAATAATACATTATGTTGCTTCTGTTGAATGAATAGGAAATTACTATTATTCATCTTCCAAACAATAACTACACATTTGTTTCTCTAACGACGTTTTAACGATAAAAAACGTAGTTATTGCTATGGTCACAAAACATCTATGTACATGTACACCGTACGGAGTTTATTTCACAATAAATACAATATTTGTCAATATTACAGTGCCCGGTGAAGTTTAGGTACTCCTTTTAATTTCACGGCGCTTGTTCGACGTTTTGTAGGGTCATTGAGGGTAAAATGACATCGGCCGGGTGCCGGATGAATTTCGTTTTACATTTATATCAAACTATTTCAACGGCGACCGTCAGGGCGCCGTACTGTGCCTGGCCGGGCATCGTACGATGTCTGAAAAGCGCAAGGAACATTCGAAATTCTCTAAACAAATCGCCCGATGAGTCGAACTGCCACCGGTTGGCAGCGATGTGTATTTGCAGAAGTACATATTGCATCTACATAGATATTTCACATAATTGCAAGTGCAAATTTGTTATATTCGTGTTAATCGGCCAGGCACCGTACGGTGTCCGGCTAGTTTCCTGAACGCCGGCCGCTGGCCGTACGATATGTGGTATCCTTGAAAAAATCGGAGCAAAGTATTATTGAAATATCGTATTGATTTTATTTCGACAAAAGACCAACTATTTATATTGAAAGGCATATATTTAATATCAGTATGTGAATGTATATGTCGAAGTGAGAAACTGCAAGGGTTAAGACATATGTCCCAAGCGAGATATTAAACCAGGGATGTCCCTTCAGCCAGGCTTTATGACTCTCTATAGAGTACAATAGGTTGATGTGCATGCTACGTACAAGTTAATATATTGCTGTGGATAAAACTGTCTGTCCAAAAACGATAATGTATACGGCAGATCAATGTTGCTCGATGATCACTTGTTGGATTTCTTTTTTGTCGTTGTTGATATTTTTCTTCTTCGCATTACAAGTACCATTTCCAGATAAAAAATCAAGTTGCTCGAGGACACAAATGGCTGCTACTTGTGACATAAGTAACGCTGGATGTCGTTGACCCAACATATATTTTACCTCGTTGTAACAAACATGCGTAATGACCTCAAGACGTGCATAAATATAAATCATTTATCCTGATGCATTAAATATGCAATGGGATAGGATAATGTTACTTGCTACATTAACAGAACGCGATTAATTATGTTTGTGATACGCATATCACACAAAAATATGGTTCAATAAAAGGGGAATTTCTGTTCGTTGTACTACATTTTTGTAGCCGTATGCACTTCAGACAAACTTGCTGGATATATACATACTTATT
>Ga0224511_10002792_pt1 | contig 12054 bp, 1 predicted proteins | sample SF_May12_sed_USG_2_FD_169988 | JGI IMG/M metagenome (GOLD analysis project Ga0224511, IMG submission 169988) | Sediment microbial communities from San Francisco Bay, California, United States - SF_May12_sed_USGS_8_1 | ecosystem: Environmental > Aquatic > Marine > Sediment | place: USA... | reverse complement strand
GCGTTTTCTCGAATGGCTCTTTCTACTTCATTGGGAATTGGTTCTTGTGGACATGTCGCACGAATATCTTCGACCAGTGAAAAGAAAGTTTTATACAGCTCGTCAACAAAGACAATGTGTGGTAAGGTATTAAAATCCAGATCTATGAATGCTTTTCTGAACAACAACGACTCAGCTAACTTTTTTTCAATTCTATTAAAGTTATATTCTATATCAAAACCACAGCCATATGTCAGTTTACTATGTGACTCTTGAACTACTACATCCATCCAGGCTTCACTCAAATGTACGAGATCGCCTTTAAAGCTGTCATGCGCAGAAGGCTCGTTTTCATTGTGAACGTCAAGGGTGGACTGTTTCTCATTTTGCACATCAGATGACAATTCGACGACAGACATCTTTAACATATTTGAAGCGCCAGATTCACTGCACAAAAACTGTAGATTGTCACAGTTAAGTGACATTTGCATGGCATTCACAATAAAACCGTTCTGTATATTGACTAGCATGTTGAGAACTTTGTATATCTGCGATCCTGTATCTAATATAAGGCAATCTTGCATTCTGCTGTCATTGGTTATATTTTGAACGTCTATTCCGAATAACTCGAATGCTTTGTTAACCTTTTCAATGGCCTTTCTAAAGGATTTAAATCGATCCCTGCTGAATGAGCGTAGTGATGCATTAGTGATCTTGCGGTGAAATTCCTCCGCGGTGTATTTTAAGCAATGATGGCTTTTTTGTTTAAAGTTTATGATCATTAGCGTGGTCAAGTGCCACTGTATAATGTCATAGATATACTGCGGCAGATATAAAAGCTGTTCGTTCTCAATAATTGAAACTAAAAAAGGGAATGGTTTCTTATCGCCAACATTTGTGGAATAGAGTTTTGCAACGAATTCTTCCTTGTTGGCATCCGACGTCAACCTTAAAACGTGCCCAATGTTATTATCTTCAATTGTATTTGATTCTCTTATTACTAATTCAACTGTCGTAAGCGGAAATCCATGTTTTAAATCGCAACTACGAATACATTCATTGACAAGCACGTGTTTCGTTTTTTCTAGCTGTTTGACCTTGACATCAATTTTCTCTTCAAAGTCGCAACGATCTTTAGGATTTTGTAATGTTATTGTCTTCTCACATATGTATTCTCTGGTATCCTTAAGAATAAGCAGAAGGTAAATACTCAAATACGGATCATTAAAATTCGTTAATTCTTTTAAAATTCTCCATGTTTTTGTGACCTTTTTATCTAAAACAACAACTGGTTCTTCACATTCTAGTGCATATTTTATGTGATCTTCGCTTTGAAAACCGAAGGCAAGTGATCCTCTTACACTAGCACATATAAATAGTTGAAGAATTGCACTGGTTAGAGGACCAATTCCCCGATATCTGCCTGTTTCAAGTATACTGTCAGACCATATAAAACCTGTTGAATTCTCATACTGGAAAGCCATTTCATCGACAAGCTTTTCATGCACGTTCTCGTCAAACTCGAAATTACATTCAGGACATTTGCCTTTTTTATTTTTTTTATTATCAATGTACACAATTTGCCCACATACACATTCCCAAACAGCGAGTAATTTATTGCCCGAATAACTTAATTTTACTTTGTCAGGAAAACCTGGGAGATACAGGTTTTTTAAGGCCAGTATGTCCGATAAACACATCATTAGTAGTGATTTGTCGTTTCCACACAGTGTATGTGCATGAAGTGTTACTAGTACTAGGTTGATCATGTACTGCTCAACATCGGTTTCCGTATCAATTACGTAACTCTGCAACGCGAAGTTTTTTAGACCAACAATATAATTGACAAATTCTTGTTGTCGCTGTGTATAATTGGAAGTAAATTGAACTAAATCGTCAGCGTATAACGGCATGTTTGCGTTTGTGGTGCGATGTCTGCATAAGTAAAAGGCTGTAATTGCCAACGCATTAACATACACCGGAAGGCCTCTTTCACCTTTTGTGTTTTTGACAGCGTTTATAAACTTTTTAACGTTTTCAGAAAATTCTTTTACGTTACCATTTCTTTCTACTGCGCACTTTTTCAATTCAACTATCAGCTCCGTTTGAAGAAAGATAAAGAATGGGTTGTTTTCAACGCAACTCAAGTCATAACCATCTGTCCATTTAATCTTTGCCAATGGTTTTATCGTTTCAGACATGGAACTGCAACGTTGTTTGACCTGCGAAAGTTTTAAATCTACACCAATCTTTCGTACAAAAAACGAAATAACCGGCTCAAAGTTAGGCGTGCCTTCCAAACCCTCTAGGACTGCATTCCATGTATCCAATAGACACTCGTCTAGTACCATATTTTTGATAAAGGCAATTGCAACAATTAAACGAAGGCTGCCGTTCGCTGTTTTCTGTAATTGGAGAACTCGCCCCGATGCTAGGAAAATGTCTCTCATAATACCTTCGCCAGATAAAAACATTTCTCTTTCGTCTGACATAACTTCTTGAAATATATCAATAAGCATAATTATAAAAGGGCTTTTCATGTTTCTTTTTACTAGTAACAGCTTCACTGTTTCGTCTATGTTACTAAGAAAACTGCCAATTTCAAGCGCAAAGTCCGGATTCAAAACAAGCTGTTGGAGTACATGTAGTTCTTTCTTCTCCTCATTTTCTTTGCAGAGCGCAAACTTAACTGCATGAAGGAATGGAACGTAAAGGCGATGAATATGAACTTCAAATTCAGGGTGATTTAAAACCACTGTACATGGTAGTTCAAATGCTTGAGTGGATGTGTCTAATGTAAGGCAGCTAACTAAATACTGTCGCACTGATTCGCATGCATTTAGTTGAAATTCATCATCCAATTTATAACAAATAATATCCTTTATTGCGTTTTGAACTGGTACAGAATCAATATAATCTTCCCGCTTCAATGCATTGAAAAGGCTTAAAAGACGTGACATGTCCAGCTTAAATGGCAAAACTAAACTTGATAATAATTCACTTATAATTTTCAATGACTGATATTCTTTACAATCAACTGAGATATTTTCTGCACTTAATAACACACGTTTTGTCAAAATCAGCCATTCCAGCTGTTTCTGAAATATTTCAGAGTTGTCGTCCGACGGAATCATTTCGGAACAAAGATACTTAACAAATAAAGTAAACTTGTCACTCTCGTCAGTGATTTGTAAATTACTATCTGTTTCACTAGCTTGGCCATCATCGCCGGTGGAAAGGCCTCCATACATTTCTTCAGTAGGTGCTACATGTATAATTAATCGATCGTTGTTATTATCTGGGTTGATTTGAATCTTTCCTGAATCATCACAGACTTCTAAATTGCTATCTGTTTCATTAACTTGGTCACTTGAGCCAATTGCGTGTTCTCCAATTTCCTCAGAAGCTTCGTCTTTTAATTGATCATTGTAATTATCTGGGTTGATTTTACTCTTTTCTGAATCAACATCCTCCACCAGATGGTCGATAACGTGCTTTTCTACACACGTTTGGTTTACTGGGCTTGTATTAAATTCATCAATGGTAACAAATCGTTGCTTGAAATTTTCTAAGGCATCGTGTCTACCTTTTAATCGAAAAACGGCCTCATACGTTTGGAACAAATGCAAAATGTCAATCAGCATATCAACATGCATCCATACAGAACAGTGTAAAAAGGACACCTCGTTTTCGAATTGCTGTGGTTGCTCTGTATCTGATGTCAGTACTTTGTGTACTGCCCATTTTGTGTAAGTAATTCGAGACTCATCTCGCAATTTTAAACACAAGCTATGTGAAAACAAATTGCAAAAATCTTCGAAATAAAAACTGAATGCGTTTTCACCAAAAGCGCCATAAATATTTGCACATTGTAAGTCAGAAAGCATTACATCCGTTTGTATATTAAAAAGCTCTATTAAAACATCCGTAGGCAATGGATCATCATTGCTCAGCTCACACCTAATTTTTGTTTTTGCAACCTCATGTTTGAATGCGGCAAAGTAGTTTTGCACAGTGCAAAACATGTTATAAACATATGGCAGATTTAAATTTACGTCGGGGGTTGAGCAATAAAAACATTCTGGTCCTGACACATGTGGCACGTCGTCAATCCTAAAAAGTTCTTCATCATGGAAATATTCTATCCAACAACAACGACGTAATTCTGTTGCGTGATCTTTTATATTAAATGCAAATAGGGACCCATGCTCTTCTAAACGGAAAATAAATTTAGCCAGTGGATGACGAATAGTATCTAAGACTCTTTTTCGAAGCGCCTCGGTGAAAAATACATTTGTGACTATTGCGTTGAAGTCACAAGCCACATTTATCCACCAGCTGGTATTAAAATCACCGCTTGTATCTTTCTGAATTTGTCTAAGTATCATTATTTCGAGTTCATCTAAAAGCTCTGTATTCGATTCAATGATTTTTATCATAGATTCGATACTTTCAGTGTTTCTTCCTCTATGTCCGTATTTGATTCTTGAAAATGACCAAATCAAATTGTCTACGATATGTTTGTGTAGAGGCCTCATTTTGCTTACAGTTTCTTGTAAGCTACGGGAACATAATTCTCGAAGATCAATTGAAGGTTTCTCTAGCCTTTCCATTGTAACAATTTGCCATTGTGATAGAAAATTTAGTTGCTCTAAATCAGCTGTGACACTTCCACGGCCACCCAGGTGTACAATGAAGTAAACCCGTTTTTCAGATGTATAGCCATTGTCTTTATATGCCGCTGATTTAAATTTCTCTATCAATGTTTTTGTCAGCAATATATGTGGTCCATCATCAACAGCGTGACATTGAACGATCAGTATATCCTTATTGTCACCTTTCCAGAAGTCTTCCAGCTTTATTGAAAGTTGTTTTTCGGATTTGTATGCACCAATCTTTTCGATTTGCACTCTGAGACCTTCCAATTCAGAGCTTAATCGCGCATGAACATTACTGAAAGTGTAGATAAGTGTCATTCTCGTTGAGCCGTTCTGGTAATCAATAAATGATTTCAATCCCTCGTGAATAGGAAGACTGAAGTACTCAGTTTGTAACTCTTTACATTTATGGCGAGTGTTTTCATCGGTCGCCCTGTGAAGTCGGACAAGGGAGTCAGGTTTTATAAACCACAACAATTGTTTTTCACAAAAATCTATTTTGCTTTCTATGTTATGATCTTTCGAACTCAGTATAGCAATTGAGGCCAAAAGTTCTTCGTTACAATAAGGGAACATGTCTTGTGTTGAAAATTGTGTTCCTTGAATATTTGACATATTGTCAACAAGATCTTGTAGCTCTTTCATGAGTTCTATTTCAGACTCAGTCATTATATCTTTAATTGATACTGCCTGTTTTTCAAAGCGATTCAGAAAAGGCGGGTCAATAAATTTAAGTTTACTAGACTCAACTAGAACAATGCAACGGAAATCCTCTGAAACATGACAAAAAGGATTACTGTATGGGCCTAGAGCCACTCTACAGTTGTTTTTCTTGCCTATTGTTGTGTAGTTCTGATTAAGCATGTCATATAAGCTTCCGTAAATGCTGTCCAGGTCCTTTAATATTAACACCACACCTTGCTCCATGCAGAGAATTACTTTGCTTAGAATTCTGTAATGATAATCATCTGTTAAATCCTCTTCAAACTGACTTCCGAACATGATTTCTATGTGTTTTCCACCAGATTCTTCTAGTGAATTTTCGATAATACTAAGAGAAGACTCGCCTTTAGTAATTAACATTAGATGACGAGCTTGTTTATCTTGGATATTAGCTTTTATGATGTCTTTGACACAAGTTTCACTTAAAGATGTATCAAGCAATTTGCTAAAATGTTTCATGAGGCTTTGTTTTTCGCTGTTTAATCCTCCAAAATTTCTTTCAAGTCCTCGCATGACCAGTTCCGACCTTGATATAGTAGATTTATCTACATACCCCTTGGCTATAAACTTGACAAGAGCATAAAAATCTCTTAGTCCATGAAAGTGTTTGAATTGTAGACTGTCTGTATATTTAACATAGGCGTCTGCCATGGCTCGAAGATCAGATTTAAGATCATCCACTGATATCGCGCAGTCTCCAACTACTTCACGAGCATCATTACTGTCCTCAATATATGACTCACAAATTGATACTGCGGTTTCAAACAATTCATCCGTATCCATATCAGGCCGAGATAAATGAATTCCTCTGTTCATTTTTGAAGCGTCAAGAGACCAATTTGATATTCCAACCACAGCGACATTAGGCGTACTTTTACCATCTGGCTCAAGAAGACTGTGTAAAACTTTCAATGGATTAAACTTAGATACTTCTGCTAATCCTATTTCATCCAATATAACAACAGACAAAACGTCATCCTTTGTATTGTTTTTTTGATATTGTTCGGCTTTATCAAATACCTTTAATATTCCATCTGACGTTGAAGATTCTGAGCCCTGAAATGACACACAGTAGAGTTGTGGGTACTTTCTGAAAAGCTCATTTCTTGAGTCCCTACCTCTGAGATTGCTTCTGATCACTTGCATTGCCAATGACTTGCTGCATCCCGGTTTCCCAACGACAAATATTGGAATTCTATTTAAAATGCAAACCGTTATCAGGAAAACATTTTCCTGAAGTGCAGTGTTTCTTGCCGTTCCACGAGGAAGATCCATTCGTTTCAAAAACGCCTTTTGTTCTTCTTTGATAATGTTGTTGACGTCATTTTCAGATAATGATATGTTGTGACGATTAAAAACAAAACTAAGGCCCTGTCGGTACCTTGCTCGAATTGTTTTAACATCAAATCGGCTTTGATAGCAGATTGACAATGCAAGCAACATGTTGCAATATGTTCTGGCATCACCTTCTTTGTCTGAGGAAAATTCCCAGTTCTGTGCGAACCACATAACCATTGATTTACACCGTTCTACATCTCTAAGGCTCACGGAATATACCGACTTTTGCTCAAAACGAACAAATCTATGAGAATCAGATATCAAGTCTCGCAGCAGATGATGCATTTTTGCATTGCTAGAAAACACAACCGCTGTCATTCGTTCAATATATTTTAATTCATCTTTCTCGGTCAAACTTCCAAAATCCCAGACGTAATCTACAACCATTTCCGGAAGTGGCAATACTCTGTATACAAGTTTAGATAGATCGTCTGTTTTAACCTTCCCTGATAAACCTGCCGTGTGTATTGATTCTTTTGTACGAAGTTTGTAAGGGTTACACGCTCCCATGATCACAAGATTTGGAGCTAGGTATACACCGTTGCACATGTGGTGGCACATTATATCACAAATAATACCAATATACTCGGAGGTATTGATTTCATCCAGAAAAAGCCATTTTTGGCGCTCTTTGTTTTGCATACATTGTTTGTTCTCATCCATAACTCGTTTTACAATTTCATCTTTAGCTATCCCAGAATGTATGCTTAACACACTAAAACTTACTTCGCATACGGTTGCCAGGTATCTTATCAATGACGTTTTCCCACATCCTGTTTCCCCCATTACAACAACAGGGACATTTGCAGATATACGCAAAATTATAAGAACCATTTTTAAAAGATTGTCTGGTGTCAGTGCATAATCAGACGTAATCTTCTTTAGTTTTATTTCATCCAGTAAGGTTTTTTGAACTCTAGCTACTCTTTGTAAAATAGTTTGTAGGTCTCTCTGTGGCAAGTTGTTATAATCCACTATATCTCTTTTGATTTGGTTTTTAAACAAGGTCTGTATGTTATCTGGTACCTTGGACCGTTCTCTATACATCACAGACAATGTCTGTATGTCTTGGTTGTGAAAAACGTAAATCAAATGGTTGCTCTCCTCCCATCTAATCATGCTGTTGGTTCGACTGACATTCTGTGGTAAATCAATTGCTGAACTGTCTCGAATGTTTTCTTGCAATGTTTCTACTTGAGTTGTCCGACACGCACTTACAGATCGAGAAGCAAAATCTCGTGCAACGTCAACCATGGCAGAAACAAGATTACTGCGAATGACAGGACATGTGTTTGCACCAACCATATCAGATATGTGCGAAACTTTAAAATACGCGCTGCATGTAAATTTTTTCAGTTGATCGGCAAGAACGTTAAGAAAAATGTTCGCGACTGAAAAGGACATATCTGGGTGCATAGAAAGGAACTCTCTCAGTAAGCTTCTGCAAGTTGCGTCTGCCAGTGGATGAGATCGATTGCTCCCAATAAAACGAAGCTCAGTGTCATTTATCTTGTTCAATTTTAGCAGATTAAGGTAGTTGCAAACAACCTGAATCGGACTGTTTATTTCACGGCTTACAGTAAAGTCGTCAAAGTTATGCCATCTAAGATGTTTCCGTTTAAAAGAAGAAGAACATGACATTGCGCTACTCAACGTGTTGTTTATAGTATTGGCAATTTCAATGCAGATATACTCTGTAGGAAGCCAAAAGGAATGTTTCCCTTCTCCAACGATCCTCATCACAATCAACTGGAATATAAGTGTGTCCAGATCAAGCGGTCTATCAACATTGCCTATGTCTAAATGTAACAACTGGTATGGTTTTACACTTAAACGTTTTAAATCTAGTATTAAATTGCTTTTTTCTAACACACCGCTTATATGAAGAACTGATGTACTTTTCTTCAAACGCCTGGCAGTTTTTGACACCGTCGATGACTTGCCTAGACCTGCGACTTCAGAAGTGAATGTTATAACATTGGGACAGAACTTGTTTAAAATTTCAGTCAGAGATTGTTCCGAAATTGGCCGAACTGAAGCAACGAACGGTGACAGTAAGTCTACAAAAGGGTTATTTGATGATCCTCTGCACACAAGTGCAAGTCTGAATTCTTTTAAGTCTTGAAATGTTCTTAGTGCATCAACCAATTCAAATTGTATATCATTACTAAGCAGCTCAATGTTCGCTAAACAAAACAAAGGCGTCGTTTTATAGAACTGTTTAGCCCCTTTGCATCGCGCCAGAAGAAGCTCTATTTCATCCCATGTTGTTTCACTCGTGCAAATCAGTAATTGGTATGGTTCCGGTAACATATCACACGTACCTTGATACAGTGAAAGAATTGACCGTAACACTAACTCACTTTTTTCATTCAGAACAGTCAGCAAGACTCTCCCTTCATGTACAACTTCCTCGATTTTTTGCATACGATCTTCGGTTTGGAGATGTCGTTGTATCGGGACCAAATCAAGCCGATTGTATGTATTCTGAACGGCATTTCCTAAAAGTTCGAGAAAATTGTCTCTTCCAATGTTTATGCCTGGCTTTTGAAATTCTTCAAGTAAAATACAAGAGTCCATCTCGGGATGGATAAACTTTAACAGACTATTAACGTCTTGTTTGGATTCATTTGCTGTTATATACTTATAAAGCATATGTATCTGGCATCCTTGTATATAATTCATTAGATACCATTGTTGGCGCACACGATTTAAAGCATATTCCCAATCCTCATAGATTTTGTTTAAACTTTCGCTTTTCTTTTGAAATTCTTTCAATATATGATCTTTCTGGTCAGTTATCGATATTGTTTCGCCAATTTGTATGTAATTAATATGTCCTGCCGTAAATAAGTTTTGGAGTGTGTATTTTATGTCATGACAAACGTCAAATAAATTGACGAACGTAACAAATTCATCTTTGTTGCTGCTGCTACTTTGTCTATCCGAATGAAGAAGAAGGAGTGCCCTACTTCTCATGTCTCCCAGTGTAGATTCATGTTTCTCTATTTCTTGTTCGTTTTCGTTGTAAGATACTTTAAATACAACTACCTGGGTAATTTCATCTAATGAAAATGAAAATGTTCCCATCGTTAAAATACTATGTATTATGTCCCTTGTTTGTTGACCACGATCTGCAACATTCTTATATAAAGATCTTAAATTATGCAAGTTATCCCGACATTCGTGTACTTTTCCTGGCAGGTTTGTCACACCTGTTGTCTGCGCTTGAATAAGCTTATTTACCGATCGTAAGAATTCTATGTACATATCATTTGTTTCACATATGGATAAAACGTTCTGTACGAACTTCTTTGTTTCAATTAATGCAGACACTGTGCTTTCCTGAACATGAGACTCTGAAATATCTTCCACAGCATCTATCAGATTTCTTGCATCTTCATGTTCTATCTCCTTCAAGAAGTCGAGTAATAATGACGATTCTGCAATTAAGCCCAAAACCTCGACTGTGGTGTCGTCTACACTATCAGTCAAATCACACAATGCTTTCATATTACGTTCTATACTATCAAATGTTTCGTCATCGAATTCAAATTTTAATAGTTTTTCAAATGCATATAGTGCTTTTTTGACATCATCGTTTATTGTAGTGTCAAATTTAAATGCCGTAAATACTTTTTGCAATATGTCTACATAATACTTGAGCTTTTTTATTTCAAACAATCTTAAAATTGTTCTTCGAGTCATTTCCTCAATTTCTTGATCTGTAACACTTTCATAAACCTTTAATTCTTGTTCAATGCAGTTTTTTGTATTTGCAAACATTTGTTTCACAACAACCATTCGGACATCTTTTTTTAATACGAGATTCTCCCATGCTTCAGTGTATGTTTTGATTCCAATATCGTTTAAGCATTTTATATACTCGATAACGCAATCGTCTTCAATTACTCTTTCATCGCCTTCACTAAATTCTGTAGGACTTTCATCGTTGTTCATATACTTTTGCCTAGTTTTTTTATAACGTTCATTTATGGCCGATAGTGAAATATTCCAAAACATTTCTGAATTAACTACGGGACTAGCTTCAGCACATAAGTCTGGAAGTTCTTCTAAATTTCCCCACAACAATTTTGGATCTACGCAATATTCAACCGTTACGCGTTTAGAATCCAAATCATATTTTATATTTTTTACACGTGTTAATACGTGTTTGCATGTATCAACATTAATGATGACTTTTCTGTTTATTAACACCGAAATAACATTGATCGTTGTTATACATCGCTCAGTTTGTTTTTTGAAATACTCTTTTAAGAGCACACGAATTGATTGAATATCGACTTCGATTAGTCTTAAAAACCGTTTGGTGTTATTTTCTTCAATATTTATTTCGAATAAAAAACGCAACGCAACACTCTTTTCTTTAATTGCAGTTGCAACTTCTTTAAATCGACGATGGGTTTCCGTGACCGTGTGGTTTTTTCTAATTAATTCTGCCTGTGGGCCTTTCACATTTCCTATTAATTCCCAAGAAGCTACAAATTTAATTTGTTCTTTAACTGTATCGAATGCATCGCCGTCAAGACCTTTTGTAAATGAATGGTCGATCACTGTTTGCACTATGTCGGCCATCAGTCTGTAAAAAAATGTTATGTACTTAACAACAACACTAAGTGACCTCACAATATGTATCAGTATGGTGTTAACGCAAACAGTACGATATAATGTTAATTTCGTGTTTGTACTTTTCAATATACTCCGTTACAATACATGTACTGATAAGGTCTAATCTTAGCGGTCAGTCATTATACTCGCATTTTCTAGAATGTTTGGCCGGCATACGTTCTTCGTTGTAAGTGCATACATTAGCTGGTAACTGCACTTCTACATTCAAAGGTAATTATTATTATTATTATTATTATTATTATTATTTTTATTATTATTATTATTATTATTATTATTATTATTATTATTTATATTATTATTATTATTATTATTATTATTATTATTATATACCAAACTTCTTAAGCACTTTTTTTCATGCACATTAACACGTTCCAAAGTACTGTACAGTTTAAACAAATACATGATACAATTTTTAAAAACGAATTAAAACAATAATATTGCAAGTCAAAAATTTAATTCACATGTTGTTTAAAAAGTTAAAAAGACCCACATAAAAGTAAAATATAAAAGATACAATTAAGACTTAAGAATTTGTTCAAAAATGACACTGGTACACATATAGTCAGTCCAAATAAAACATCTTAAATAAGTGAGTTTTTAGTGCTCTTTTAAACACTGGTAGAGTTTCACAGCTTTTTAGTGTTTTAGGTAATGCATTCCAGAGTTTAGGGGCTGCCGTCATAAACGCACGATCACCGTAAGTCAC
>Ga0224511_10002791_pt1 | contig 12061 bp, 5 predicted proteins | sample SF_May12_sed_USG_2_FD_169988 | JGI IMG/M metagenome (GOLD analysis project Ga0224511, IMG submission 169988) | Sediment microbial communities from San Francisco Bay, California, United States - SF_May12_sed_USGS_8_1 | ecosystem: Environmental > Aquatic > Marine > Sediment | place: USA... | reverse complement strand
CCCCGTGACCTACTTATGCAACCAACTGGAACGGTTTGAACAACTTTGATAGGGGACCACCCAGGGATCATTCCTGTGAAGTTTGGTCAAAATCCAATAAGCGGTTTCAGAGGAGATGTTGTTTAAAAAATTGTTGACGCACGCACGCACGCACGCATGCACGGACGACGGACATTGAAGGATTACAAAAGCTCACTGAGCACTTCGTGCTCAGTTGAGCTAAAAAGGTGAAAGTCGTTGTAATAAGTTTACCTTCATGTTAAGTTTTCTGCAAACGTTATTTATTTGTGAGTTGCATTGTAAATTATTATCAATACTTATACCCATTACAATTTGGCTCGATACATTATCAATAAAATGATTTTCTACATTTAGTGTTTGTCTTGGCGAATGTTTTAGTCGGTGGTTTGAACCTATAAGCATGCATTTTGTTTTTTAACGGATTTATGGACATTTTGTTTATTGTACACCATAAAGTTAATCTGTCGATGCTACTTTGTAAATTTGACTTGATTAATTTTACATCATATCCTGATTCGTGAACAGTGGAATCATCAGCATATTAGTCAACGATTGATGAATTTTGAATGAAGGATGACATATCATTGATGTATATAAGAAATAGTATTGGACCTAAAACTGATTCTTAGGGTACACCAGATTTTAATTTCTGCACATCTGAATGCACATCTCCAATTTTTACAAGTTGAGAGCGATCATTTATGTAGGATTTCTTGAAATGTAATGCTGAAGTAGAAGAATTTATCGACCCATCCAACCAAACCACTCCAACCCAAGTAATTGTATTGAAAAGTCAATGGCAAACCTTTGTTATATTATTCTATTCGTGTGTTTAAGACTTTGTTTATTATATATAAATAATATTAGTTTTTTTAAATAAAGTATGTTCTTAAAAATCTATTTATAAATTGAAGAGATGTTTAAAGAACAAAAGTTGTAAATAATGTAGATATGTCAAGTTTAAGGGAACCATGACAAAACGGCTCGTACAAAAACCAAAACACAGAACGACACAAAAACACGTAGAACACCATGACGCAACAGACATTGAGAAAAAAACCTATATTTTTCGGGGTTTTTTTTCTTTATTTTTTATTTATAACTTCTTAAATGAAATCGCCAAGAATTGCTGAGTTACCGCCTTGGTACGGTCAATTACATTTTGGGAGTTTAAACCACACACTTTCTCAACTTTTTTTCGTAAGAAAAACATATACAATTACTCTCTGCATCCTGGCCACTAAGAAGCTGAACAGAACAATAAGGCATTATATAGAACATTATATGCAGACAACTCTTGTTGTGTCTGTTTCCTCGGTGACCTGGATGCGAAAGCAGGTACTGTCATTTTTTGCTTGCTCTTTTGTTGATTTCAGCTTGGTGTAATCAAGCCCATTGTATTTGTATCAAACATACAACCGAAATCTGAAAGTATTTTCTTAACACGTTTTCTCGTGCGGTCACTACACATAGATCAGACAAGAGCTGGACAGTCCCACACTACCAATTGCCAATGTCCCAGCAGCCGTAGTAGGAGTAGGCGTAGTTGTCCCAGCATCCATAGTAGGAGTAGGCGTAGTTGTCCCAGCAGCCGTAGTAGGACCGTAGCTCATTTTTACATGCCATTCATAGCAATACTGACACGGTCCATAGTCTTCAGCATTTACTTGAGTTGATTATTCCTAAATATGTAACAAACTACAATTTCGCCAGTAGTGGTTGTAACAGTTTTCAAATGGTTGCCCTTGTTTCTTATTTTTATGTTTTTCATTGAGTGTTTTCCCTGATCTTTTTTATTTAACATTTCAATCACATCTTAATCATCTTTATGCATTCTTGTTTAATGTTTGTTTTCAGTTTGTTTTGTGGATTGTTACAATACAAGCAAAACATATTTTTTATACACTCTGCTATAAAGGAATTATTCCCTTCGCCGCGCAATTTGCTAAAGTTAAAAGAACGCCGCACGTTTATGGGTCATTCTAATTTTTGATCAATGTTTACAAAATAAAACGTTTGCAACGGTTTAAAATTGCAAAATAAATGTATTATTACAATTCTATATTGACACGTCTTTGAGGGAGAAACGTATCAATATTCTTGTTTAATGTAACTTGATATACATGTAATGTTTTTTAATCCTTCGATGACATTTTATTTTAAAATGTTCATTTTAACCAAGGCTGGGATAGTATAGTTTATGTGAATGCAAGAAACATAGTAAAAGTATTAAAAAGTATTGAAAGCAAATACGTACGTCACATGTTTTGACATGCTGCCCTGTTTATTTTATCCTACCATCAGGACTGCATTAGCTGTATAAACTACCCATCGAATAAACTTGGCTTTATTCGACGTTATCTGTGTAAAAATACGGAAACGAATCGTTTTTAAATATAAAATGTCAAAAATCGGCTTTAACCATTGAAATGGTAGGATAAATAGAATACTAGGATTAGTGTTGAATATAGCTCAAGTTTATCCTGCTCGGCCCAATTATCTAAAATCACTCGGCGAGCCTCGTGATTTTAGATTTTCTCAGCCTCGCAGGATAAACTTGAGCTATATTCAACACTAACCTAGTATTCTCTATGTTTTGAAGTTTAGAAATTTGGCCCAGGCTGATTATTAAAAATCCAAATACAAATTGAAAACAAGATAAAACAACAACAAAAAATCAAAGAAAGTAGATAAGGTTGAGTTAATGGGCATCATCTTAATCAAGACAAAATTGGTTCGTACAGAAACAAACACTTTTAGCACAGCACGAAACACGCAAAAGTCGTGATATAAATATAAGTAGTCATTGTAATTATACGCAATTAATATGTTTATGAAGCACTGGTATGCGGTAATAACTGTTTCCAAATTCTTTTCCGTCATTAATACAACAATTAAGTGGTTAATATTGTGTGAACATGAATTAATTGACGGACATGACTTTTACTTAACGTACAGATTGCTATCAAATGTAATCTGTGGTCTACTGATTGTTGGATAATTTTGCCTACTAACTATACAGGCGTACACGTTTCAGAATTCCTTGTTGACCGCACTTACTGTGCTGTTGGTCATATACATAATTTAGGCGGTTTGTATGACAGACAAGTATAAAAAAACTGCAAAATATAAGGCAAATGCATGATTTAAAAAAACTGATCAAAACATTTCTCTTTCCATGAAATATCCTTAAGTTACAATGGAACAAATGCTATTGCTATGACTGTATCTTTGACCAGAATTGTTTGCATCTTACTTTTAACCATTCTTTAGCAGTAAATCATACTCCCGTTAATATAAGAAACTGCCAAATATAATTATCCTTGCATGTTAAAATATATAAGAAAACAACGACTTTTTTTTAAAAAAGTGCCCCGCAAATCTGGCTTTGTTTATGCGTGTTACGATTCATTACGTTGAAACAGTTAAATAGATTGACTTCAATTTTTGAAGTTTTGATTGAGGGTTTTCCCTTTCATCAGTTTTATTCAATCGGTGCGTTTAGTTACCTCGGTAGTCTAGAGGTAACGCATCTTACTGCGGTGCAAAATGTCCAAGCCCCGGGTTCGATTCCCGGCTCTGACAAAAGTGTTTATGTTTGCTTTTAGTTTTGATGTTTTGTTTTATATTTTTGTTCTTGAAAACACATTGTTTGTCATGAAATTTTGCAATTTCTAAAAGAAGACATGTACTTGTTCTTCCAAGGTAATATGATCATGTGTATCAGTACTGTACACTGGGCATGGTAAAGAAAGGTTTGTCATGCGTGGTGGGCGCTATTGTACAGCATTTTGCACTCTGGGGCTGTAAAAGAAACTAACAGGCTGTATGCCTCGACGCTAAATGGGGATGTCCAAGAGCGTCGTTAAATAAATACAATGCCCCCAACTGTGATGCAAAAGTATCTAACTGTCTAACACAATCAAAACCAAATAGGTTGGAATGCAGCTTTTGATGTACATAATGCTAGGGTGTCGGATGTTACACTGCCAAACGGCAGGAAACTGACCCAAATTCTGATTCAGACTTGGAGTAGATTCTTTGTTGAAATTGTTGGTAATAACATACATTGACATATAAAGCTGTTTCCTCAAGCAAATAATTTAGTCATATTGTTGACATAAACATGTCTATACTATTGGTTATTTAGCTGTTGATTTGAGATGAATAAGACAAATATGAAGTTGTATACCTACTTAATTATGCTATAATAGCTGTATTTGTTGTATCAGATTTGTTTACAGCTAACTTTTTAACTATTCTTAAGCAGTGAATCCTACTCCCGCCAGTATGAGAAACTGCCAAATATAGTTGCCCATGCATTTTAAGGTATAACAGAAAAATAGAATTTGTTGTAAAGGTGTGGCCCGCAAATGTGGCTTTGTTTGTTTAATATGTTGCGACAAATTGCGATTACAGTTAAATAGATTGACTACAATCTATATGTTGAGTTGTCCCGGTGGTCGAGAGGTAACGCATTAGACTGAGGTGCGAGAGGTTCCGGGTTCCATTCTCACTCTGGGAAGGATTTTAATGTTTGATTTTTATTTTATTTTTATAGTGTTAGTATACTTCGTTGTCCAAACACGATATTTGTCATAAAAATTATGAAATTGCTTCTGCAATGTTTATTCATTTAGTATACTAAACATACTGCATATTTTGACCCATTATAAGGGTATAAAGATACAGACCCAGCATCTTTAAGAAGTCGGTGTTTTTTGGTATTGACCCTATTTAGATTTTTCTAGATTTTTTATCTTACTAGTATTATAGCTAATAAGTAAAAGGTGTTAAATCAAAAGGGTTCATTTTTTTGTTGCATTTGTAACTAAAAGTTAAAGCAGCTGTCCTCCAGAATATACTAAAAATCATTAGTTACACATATTTTAAAATATCATTTCAAATATATATAATAGTTGTTAGAAATAAAAAAAACTACATATTTTCAAATTTGAAAACAGACAATTCGCTTTTCTGCCATCGGGATATTCATACTATACATAACGGCTACTGCGTTAGTAACGCAGCAGATTATGCAACGAAAAACGATTTGTCAACTAAATTAAGGGGTCAGTTATAATAGATTTCTCCACTGAACATAACGTGACCAGTATTTACCCTTAAATTAAATATTTTTTTACTTTTTATTTTTGAGCATCTGGAGGACAGCTGCTTTAAGGCCAATGTTTTAGATAGGCTTACTAGACATTGGGCCTTTTCACACCCCGGAATTGAAACTCACTGCTACATTGTGAAAATAGTAGGAGACAAGCATTAATTGAGTCACATACATTTGATAGAGTGTTAGACTTCTATACTAGTTTATATAGCAAATATGGTTCTTCCCTTAAATTAATGTTGTATTGTGCGGCGATGTTAACTCTCATACCTCAGATTTAGACCTTACTTTGTAATAAAATGATAATTTTTCGAATTGCAATGTACTTCCCCATGTTAATGTGGTTGGTGAGGATATGCAGCGGGCATCACATGACTCAGTTCGCACTATTAATTATGGACATCAGTTACTTGATCTTTGTAAGTAACGTGGATTAAGGATTATGAATAGGCGTGTAGGTGCTGATAAGAACATAGGGACATTTACTTAAATCGGGCGTATAGGTTCCAGCATCGTAGATTTTGTTATATCTACGCCAAATGTATTCGATTATGTTAGTCATTTCAGTGTACACGATCCAAATATTCTATCGGATCACAGTGTTATTAGCTATTGCTTTACTTTTGATTGCCACTATGACCATGTTTTATCTAATGCACCAACTGATACGGTTTATGACTCTGTTAATTATAGGTATGTATTAAATAGTGATACGTCACACTGCTTTCATGTTAAGCTTACGTCTTCTGATACATTGCTGTGTTGTTTTAATGAAAACGTTGTATTGTCGAATTCTAAATCAGATATTAACGAATGTGTACATGAATTTTCAAATATTATTGATGATGTTTTTTCAAATGATTTTAAGAAGAGGATTGTTTCATCTGCATCACACATTTATTCAAATGAAGATGTTAATTGTATTTGGTATTCTCAAAATTGTCATAATAGTAGAAAGAACTTTTATTTAGCATTAGACTAATATCAGAATATAAGTCATATATTAGAAATGCAAACACATAAAAAGTATGTTTTTGATATTTGTGAAACTATAAAATGCTCGCCACAAGAATGTGAAATGGTATTGGAAAATGTTAAAAGAAACACGTGGTGTTCGACAAGCAAATCAGATAACGATTGATACTTTCCATCGGTACTCCAGGAAATTCAGTTAATTGTCCAAATTCAAGATTTTATAATGCCAATGACGATATTTTATATTTTATTGAAAGGTCGCGTCCATACCCAATATTTTTTTTTCTTTATAATTATTTTACAATATGCTTCATTTTTAGCATATGTACTATGCAGTTTTATCTTGTATTTCTTGTATTTATAGTTGAAATCTGCACATGCAAACCACATATTTTAGTGGATGACTTTAAACAATCCACGGGGTAATAATTAACTGATTTGTCGACTAGCAGTAATACATTCTTTATAATTTTACATGAATATCTCGGCTCTGTTGGTGACTCTTGTGTTTATTGTCCCCAAGAGAAAAAAGATAAAATGTGAAAATGATACCAGAGAAAGTGCAAGATGGCTACTTTCTGTTTACGTTTAGATGAATACCAAATTGTTTTGATTTTTTGTACAGAATATTCACACAAACACAAAACAAAGTAAACGTTTATTACTTTTATAAACACAAAGAAAATTAAATTGTGAATGCATATACTTAGTAAAATAAGAATATGTTCCTATAGAGAAACATTACAAAATGTATAAGCATAAAAGTTATAAGCAAAATCAAAGTATACAGGTTTACAATATTTTAGTTTTGTAAATTGATCAATGCAATTGAATCCTTTGTGTCTGTGCCAATATAATTTATGCTATTGAACTCATATTTACAGCAAAATTTCATTGTATGGCGTTATGTATTATACATTTGAAATCCTACGTATAAGTGTATGACCGCTACGAAGCGTGATTGTATACCTTCGTTTTTACAATTGACCTATCGACAGCCCGCCCAAAATGGCGTCTTGACGGACCAGCTTTGTTGGGCCATCCATTGTATTCACTTGTCAATCCTGCTTATTCAAATCGCTATCACCATCACCTAGTCCGATAATTGGTCAGTAATATTATAATGGAGCGATATGGTTTTCATATTATAATAAGTATTTAGGTAAGCGATGCGTAAATCATGAAGACCAGGACAGGAGGGCGGGCTGTCGATATGTCAATTACTCTGCGAAAATCACATTGTTTAAAACTATCATGTGTATACAATGTTATAAATTATATATTCTTTAGTTAACAAGATAGACATGCAAAAGCATTCACCATTACAAACATGCGTAACAGCATGCGGTTTTTTACATATTTTATTGAATAAAAACAGGCAATAATAACATCATGTTGTGAAAGCAGGAATAATACATGTACAATCACTTATACAATTATGAAGCAGGTGCTTAAAAGGTATATATGTACAAGCTCAGTCTGTGTATTAACGCGGTAATACAGGCATGCGTTAAAGGGAATGAAGATGAGACTATTAGGCAACATATTTGTTGGAGTTGTTGGTTGTATTATATACATCAAGTCGGTTATTACCAATATATTACATTCCGTCATTTTCTGATATTTTTTTCATGAAATGAGAGCGACGGGTAACGTAAACATTGGAGGTCCTCTCTGATTTGTTTCATTTTACAAATGCTTTGAAAAACGTTTCCGTCAAGTAAGCTTGTTACGAAATCAAAGTAAACTTGACCCAATAAAACTTGATAATAAATTTGAATACATTATCATTCTACTGCACATAAACTGATTTTAAGGTTAAAGTTGCGACCCCTAAAGAACACAGACCTGTACAAAAGCCTACGTACCGGCCCTCAGTTTAGAAGATTGTCATACAGACACATTATTTTTATTGCTAATAAAGTACACGTAAAACAACAAGACGTAACAGACATTTAGAATAAATGTTTTTGATTTGGAATTCTAAATTTTACTTCATATTTAAAAGAAAGAGTTTACCAAGACGTCCAACGCGAATAACTAAGTCGAGCGAACTAGACTTTAAAACGTAAACATTAAATCAAAGAGGTGTTGAAAGAAAAATGCAGGCAAAGCAAACAGGGGCAACGTTAAGGGCACCGTGACAAAATGGCCGTGCAAAAACAAACACAGGACAAGAAACAAACAAAACAAGGGCATTTAACATGAACTGTTTTGAGGGTTTTTGTTATTCATAGAAATGATTCTCCCAAACGTAATTAAAATAAAATCCTCGTTGACACATCATGCTGTCGTACCTAAAGCAGCTGTCCTCCAGATGCTCAAAAAATAAAAAATGAAAGAAATATCAAAATTAACGGTAAATAACGGTCAAGTTATGTTCAGTGAAGAAATCTATTATTACTGACCCCTTCATTCAGTTGACAAATAGTTGGTAAAACATCATTTTTCTTTGCATTATCTACTGCGTTACTAACGCAGTAGCCGTTATGTATAGTAGGAATATCCCGATGGCAGAAAAGCGAATTGTCTGTTTTCAAAGCAAAAAAGTGAAAATATTTAGTTTTTTATTTCTAACAACTATTATATATATTTGAAAAGATATTTTGAAAAAATTGCAACTAATGATTTTTAGTATGTTCTGGAGGACAGCTACTTTAAGTCATACAATATACGAATATTACTTATCATATAGTTACGTTATTAACTAGTTACCAGTGAAAGAAAAATATAAAAAGCAAAATATAAAGATAACAAAATAAGGAGAAAACAGTAAACAATTATTATTTACAAATCAATACAGTGGGACCAGGACAAAAACGTGTGTTTCAGGATACCACTTGAGTAAAGAATAGAATATAGAGTCAGGATTTTTTAGGAAAAACTCTGGAGTCTTAAAAAAACTGTAGTGTTGCTGTCATTATCAATATAGGATGGGGACAGCTGAAACAAACGTATTTTTATGTCTAGATATCACACGCTTCATCCCCTGTTGAAATTATAAAACTTGAAAACACATATTTTTCGACCTGTTAAAAGATGCTACTGATATAAAATAATTTCAACGTTGCGACAGGCATGCACATGCTTGAGTGCAATAAATGTTATACTGAAGTTGTTTTCTTAAATAGTTCCTATTTATTTCGCAATAATTGCCTGCAAAATGTAACACGAAAGCTGGTTGGTATTTTTTTTACTTTTTTACTCTAAAATTCTATTCTCTTTGTCCTTCCAAAGAACGGCTTGTGGACTCCGTACAACGCTAAACAGACGTCGTTTCAACTTTGGGCAAACATCTAGTTCCAGCATTTCTATGCGTTAGCTCTATGTTGTCAAAAGCAGGTGTGTCGCGAGCATCGTTTGGTGTCGGTATTTCTCTCTGAGAACATCCACACGTGCAACAACGCCGAATCCGTTGTGCTATCGCCCGTATGAAATGTTTGATGTCGTCACGAACGCTCTTGCATACAACGTAACAAAGAATGGGGTTCATCGTGCTGTTGAAAAAATGCATTGTTCCGAAGAGTAGGCTTAATATCATGTACATATTATCATCTATTCCAAGACCAATGAGTGTGTCCATTAGAATCACAACATACAGCGCATACGACAGACAAAATGACAGCCCCGTCAAGAGTGTTAGTTTCGTAAACACGTTAACATGATCCCGACGTCCATTCACTGATTGTCTTTTTGATCTTTGCATGATCAGCGTCGCCACTGTTGCCACATTGAATGTTAATATGACGGCAAACGGAATGAAGATGACAGCAAAAGCTTCAAATGTTTTGTATATTTGTGCTACGACACCAGAAGAATAGATACATATTCCATGAACTTCAGGTTTTCTTATTATATAATAATAGTTTGTAAACTGAATAAATGGTTGCAAAACGATAATAACTGCAAGCACAATTTTAGAGCGTTTCCGCATGTTTTGAGATTTGAATACGAAAGGGAACAATATTGTCAGTGAGCGTTCTACCGTGATAATTGCTGATATCCAGATTGTAAGATGCACACAACTAATGTAAAAACTGGCACTCAGTTTACAGGTGACATCCGTTTTTGGAATGATGCGTCCATACCAACCTAAGTCCGCGGAATGCCACAGCAGTGGTCGTGTCAAAAAGAGGAAATCGACGGCGGAATTGGCGGCGAAGTAAATGGCACAACACAGAGACTTGGACTTTTGACCGAACACCCACACACAGAATGCTACAACGTTCACTACCAACCCAACACTCACAAATATCGGTAATATTACCTGTAAACATATGTAAGAAAGTTCCTCGTATTCCATACCGATGTTAAGTAAATGTTATGGTATCAGATTACAGTTTTCACAGCAATTTTTGTTAAAACGTCCGTTTATCTTTTTCATCGTCTACTTGTGTCACAGTTCAAACACGGTTCACAGTGGTACCAGAAATCATTTTGACGTAAGTTTCATGAGCCAACTCTGTATAAAGTGCTGCTCCGTCCCATGGCAAACTGCGATTTGAAATAATATAATCATATAATTATAGTCCATTTACGACTAACCCAACTTCATGCCATGCCGTGACAAAAACACCAAGTATGCCTTTTTATGGTGAATTATATTTAATTGCTCTTATAATTAATGTAGTTTTAAGCAGTAATGTCAAATATGTACATTATTGTATATTTTTTATTTTTTTATTTAAGAAATATTTATATATTTTTGTTTTCATACTCAATATATGATGTCTATGTCTCATAATTTTGTAAACATACACTTTTATTTTCAGCCTTTTTAGCCCTCTGTAATTAATAAAGAGACCGACACAAAAACAAAGTCTACATTTTTTAAAAGAGTCATTTTGGTCTACAAAGGAGGGGTGCCGTTTTGGGGGCAGGCAGTCATGTTTTTGTTTTTTCTTTATATTTTTTCACATATCTAAATTTATGTCTGTGAAGTCAAAAGTGTTGAAAAATCTGTTGGAAAACAAATAGATGAATGTTAATTGATGTTCAAAGTTGGTGGGGTAAATTAACCCCAATTTCAATTCCTTACATATTTTGTATGTGGTGATCAAAACAAACTGATTTTGTTGTTATGTGTCTTACAACAACAAACATAAAGGAAGCATTTTACAATAATAATCATAAATAGGAATACTTGTTTGTCGAGAAGCAAACAAGTCGTACAAAAGGCTATAATGGGATATTTTGACATATTTAAGAGCATAACTAAACGTCAAGTTTTTTATACAAGATTCTTTTAAGAGTTGTTTATTTACAGTAAATAATTTTTATTTTGTAACCAATGTACAATTTTTGCTAGTCAGTTGTTCTACTAATTGAGCTACCCGGGTAGTTCTTTATTAGGTTTGTTACATCACAGTGAACTCATCGTGCCACAAATTGATCAGGTCTCATCTCAATCACATGAGAAGTGTAAAAGAAGTTGGTTGCTCAAATTTAAAAGAATATATGCGGACAAGACAACAGAACACCACCAACGGTCCAAAGCCTGTGACTGACTTAGTGACTGCTATATTCCCCATTTCAATACTTTTGTACATGTAGGCCATTTGTTGTCAGGATACCTAATTTGACATCTTACAGAAACTGCCAGCCATATACTTTAAGTACATGGAAAAACATGTTTCTACAAACTTTTATCTTTAATTGTGTAGTAAAATTCTATAAATGCGTATGAGGTTATCAAATAGTCAGTAACGCTTGCCATTGCCAATTAATTACCGGTATTATTTTTTTATGTGATAATGTGCTCCCATACTTTCATGTTCCTACATAGCCCACACTGAGTAGGATCCATTGTTTATGTCACACACGTGAAATGTATTTATTAGGGAGGTTGCGAAATCGACGTAAACCTCAACTTCAACGCGCACTGGCCCATTCACGTTGAAGTTGAAGTCGTTAGCTAAATGTGAGTTGCGAAACAAGACGTAA
>Ga0224511_10002790_pt1 | contig 12064 bp, 8 predicted proteins | sample SF_May12_sed_USG_2_FD_169988 | JGI IMG/M metagenome (GOLD analysis project Ga0224511, IMG submission 169988) | Sediment microbial communities from San Francisco Bay, California, United States - SF_May12_sed_USGS_8_1 | ecosystem: Environmental > Aquatic > Marine > Sediment | place: USA... | reverse complement strand
CTATCCGCTGCATATGGGCTAAATCCATAAACATACCGATCGCAATTATAGTAAATCAACTGCCCCGTATAAGACAGGCCCATACATGCGTTTGGGCTTTTCCCCTGAAATAATCGAAGATCTAGAACCACCGATGAAAGGTATTTTGTTTAAAATTGGTCTCTTCTATCGTCAATGGAATAAAATACAAACGTAGTCGTCGCAGTGTCCCGCTAATCAGAATCGATTTTACTATTCGAACTTACTATCGCCTGCCTCCTATTGTTATACATTGGATTCCGGTCTTCTTTCTCGCCATTATCCCCCTGGATTTGGCATTTCAGCAAAAGGCTTTAATTGAATTATTGCCCTCCCATTAACGATGTAGAGATTGGTCAGTTTGAAAGGCTAATTAGATTCCCTTCATTGGCCCATGCGGACTTTTAGTATCTATACGATATTTACGATATTTGGTAAATTGTGGACGATAACTATACAGGATGGCCAACATGACTGTCGGTGCTTGTACTGGCATCTTAAATGGTCGACAGGCTGTGTCATTTGTTCTTGTCTTATCATTTACCTTATTGTTCAATGATGAATCATAAAACTCCCTGAGTGTGTGATGCTCAGTATAGTACTGAAAGTCGCACCTCTGATACGAATCTATGGATAACATATTCGTTTGAAAAGGCGTGAAGAAACACTTGATTTGCGCGTGTAATCAACTTAAATAAGAAAGTGAATACCAATCCATCCTTTTCCTTGTCAGAAGATGTAATTCATGTGAGTGAAAGGCATGGATACTGTCATAAGGGGCACTTATTGCACCCATATACCAATGATGTACACGAAAACGCATTCGTCAAATCAGTCTTACTACAATGAATAAATGAATTCAGCAATAACTATTATTTTCATCATGTAGAGAATATATGACAAAATGTGGTTATATGAGTGTCGATAAAGCTTTAGATTTTAATTAATCTGAAAAGGGGGAAATGTATTGTGATTATGTGTATAATGTAAAATAAACGTATGAACATTAGACAACCTTATATGCTAATTACGCGAAAAAGACGACCAACATAAGTTAAATGTATGTAGAAAGTTTTAAAAACTTGTTTTCTGCTGAGCAATATGAAATGGTTTGGTTGTACATGGTTACCTGCAGCCAGGCAAAGCAAGCCTTATTTATTGTATGCATATCTCGACATGGAAATAGTCCCTTCCCAACCAAAGTATACTGGATCTTTTACACAGTGAATAACCCCAATATATCTCCCTTTTGATATCATTCTCTCTCCTGACTTCTCGCCATGCGCAGGAAGTCTCATGAGGCCTTGTTTTAGTTATACCAATCATTAAACTGGTTTTCTAAAGTGGATATGGCAGCAAGTCTCCTTAGGTTTAGCTCTGGTGAAACAAACTCTAATAAGACGACGGTATACCAATAGGCAAGTTTTAATGTTGTGCCTTTGAGAAGTGTTTGTAATATAAAATTACACAATTTAATTATGTCTTGCTTGGCGTAAGTTGCTTGGTCGATACCGGTGCACGATTGCGAGGAAACAAGAATTTCATAGCACACACTTAAGGTAGCATCATACTTAAGCAATATGAACACCTTAATAAGTGAATGAATGTGCAACATAAATGTAAGTTCCAGACTTTTTATTGTTTTACCATAAATTCAGCGCATCACCATTAAAACAATGCAGAGTACAGCCACGTTGCACCAAAATGTGTACTAAGTACAGAATACCGGGCCGTTATTCCCATTCGTAGGATCGAATTTTTCCCACAGTGGCACCGAATCATGTAATTAATTTTGGCACCTCGTTCGTACTGGAAACACTGGGAAGAGATATTTACGATATTAACACTTAATGTATCGTGTTGGCCATATAAGTACTAGATTAGAGGCTCCATGATTTATCGATAGTTGCCGGCCGCTAGACATGGTAGTGGTGGTTAGATCATGTTTACCGGTTAACATGGACCGCTTGTATTGTAGTGCAGTTGGTTACATTCAATAAAACATACCCGGCGTGAACGTGCGATCACATGCGTTTATGAGGAACCGATATAAACATTGAATACAATTGTTAAGCCGTAAAGATTTTTGAAAGAAATAAAACATATCATAATAAACTATAATAAGAACTCTCCTTCTATCTGTAAAAGAAGACATATGAGTGATTTAAATCGATCAATAAATTTAATACTCAATATGTACATTAAACACAGTCCATCCCATAGTAAAGACTTGAGACATGTCCTTGGCCATTCTTGTGATCAGGAATTTCTTAATCAAACTGCAGGTGACATTTTGTCCTGAAATAGTTTCAGTATTACAGTTGACATAAGAAACATTCATAATTTATCGGCTAAATTATTGTTTGTGAAACGTCGGAAAACTTAATCATTAATATCTCTCTTTAACAACGCAAAATACAAGGGCAAGACTTTACAATACGTTGATCACGTGTTTGAATAACATTGTCAATATTGCATACACGACTAAATACAAACTATGGTTTATAATTGATTATGAACCGTACAAGGAGAAGGTGATCACTTACAACTAAAATGTAACTCTAGAGTAAAAGGAATATGAATGGGACAATAAATGGGAAAATATATGTTGGATAAAATAAGAATTTTCGGGCGATTCGTACAGTTATACATGATACAACCTACATTGGTATTAATACTGTTATTAAGGGGTTACACAGGTTCAAGAGAGCAATTACTCCCAGTTAGAACAACACTTGCCATTAGAGCAAATATCATAATATAAACTGAAGAGAAGCTGAAAGAAATATTGTGCAAACAATATAGATAAGGTCAGTTATAAGGGCACCGTCACAATATGGCCCGTACGAAAACAAACACTAACAACAATACAAAACACGCAAAATGCCAAGACGCACCATACATTTAGAATAAACTTGTTTTGGTAAATTAAAAAATCGTATACATGTTGTTTCATACGCTTCGGCGGGCGACTCATTACGATACTTTTTCTTGACTCATTTTCGATATTCAAAATGATGCCCTGGTGCGTGGTTTTAGTTATTATAATATTTGTGCTGTTTTTTGAAAGTGGAGATGGCAGCAACCTCCCCTTAGGGTATTTCTCAGGAAACAAGCTCCAATAAGACGACGGTATACCAGTAGACAAGTTTTAATTTTGTTGTCTCGGAGAAGCGAAAGTAATATGAAATTACACAATTTAATTATTATGTCTCAGTTTTATTAGTTGTATGTCGATATAGATGGAGACGACTAAGACAGAACAGGTACGTTGTATATTGTTTTTATGCCTTACAAATAACATCGTGCATATACACTTTAAAAACTTCTCTTGCGGTTGGTTACACAAAAGAGTTAAGTTTTCTGTTTAAAATGTCTTATTTCCTTGTTATTAAAGCTTGTGGTGCGTCAAAATGTGCTCTATCGGTTGGCATTTCGTTGCAACGCTTTTCCAAAGTCAACAGATAAATTATCAGATTTAAACGAATTGCAAACCGAAAGTGGACACATTGAATGTACAATTAGTAATACTCTGTATTACTAAGTGTTTGTAAATTGAAGTTGTACAGTATAAGCTAACCCTTTAAAAATAGTTGCCCATTTGTGTGGAAAAACGTTTTAAATGTTGTATACACATATAAATGCATATATGGTAAATAGATGCGTTATTTCTTGGTTTAATCGCAACCAACCGCTTATTCCAGATTGAATCCATGTAATTTTAACAAGGTTAGGGAGGAGAGAGAAGCCATACCTATCTTTTTATGCTGAGCGCAAAGCAAAGACGCATCTATTACCATTTTATAACGTCGTTGGTATGACGCGGTCGGGGATTACACCCGCGACCTAATCGCTACTGGGGCGAACGATCAACTACTGAGCCACCGTTGCGGTTCAATCTTAAAGTAGTTACAGTAAAACAAAGTTGAAAGACAGTGTGAATGAAAACATTATCTATCTCATTGTTGTACCAATTATTGTTCTAGTTGTCTTAAGTGAATATGACAGGATCTCCCTTTAGAGCACGGTCTCTGGGAACGTTCCAATAAGACGGTAGTATAATATAGAACGCGTTGTAATATCGGTATCAAATGAAAGCATATTAGAATGTATACTCAGTATCGCAGTAATAAAAGTTTGAATATTTGAATCTTAAAATACAAAAAATACAAGTGAACCTACAAACGTCTGAAAAGAATTAACGTAACATTATCTATTCAGTTAAAGTGCTAAAGGTCGTCCGTTTGTTCTGGACAAATCTAATTCCAATTTGGCACTTTATCTGCAGGTTAGTGTTTTACCACTAAACCAAGTCCGCTAACCAAAAGGTGAATCTCAACAAATGTATGTGGTTTGTATATAAACCTCATTATACATTTGGGAAAATTACATTGAATTGAAGTATACATCAATATGTAATTTTCTTTTCTTACTATATCACAATGAAGATATGCCGCCCTTATGAAAACCTTAGCATAGCGGGATACTTTGGTAGATCATTTACAAAATTATACTATCACCAAGTTGCATGCGCCGATTCCACGTGTCTTTATGCTAACAAATCAATTGTTATTATGAATGTTTTAAACTCTGTGAAACATAAAGTGTTTAAAGGAAACTATTTTAGCAGTTTCGAAATAGATCCCTTTAAGTTTCAGGTCCACGCAATCGCAAAAGAGCGTTTCGAAAAGCTATTTTGATAGAGTTGGCGCTTACGAGATAAGTCACTTAACTATTATATCGGAAAGCCATCATTAAAACGATACCCAGAGCGACCATAAGAATTTATATGTTCATGTGGTATATAAATTGTTCACAATAATTTAGCTGTAAAGGTTGTTGCATTAAATTAAATGCAACCATCTCTAATCACATTATTCTTAAACAATTAAAATGACATAAGCTGATCTTGTATTTTTAATATGGGACATTCCCGTTTGTTAATAATGCTTGTTATACGATGCTATTTTTATGAATGTTTGTTTTTCTTTCTACCATAAAGCGACGTTTGAACATTGATCATATTTTGATTAATTATTATTTCACACTTACATAAATTCATAAATAAAATAAACAAACTGCGTCTAAAAGCACTCACTTGCAGAGAACTAGACGGTATACACAAAACTGTAAAACGATACTAATATTATATGTAAAAAATAATTTTAGATGAACATGAATATATGATGCAAAGTGCCATAATCAAACACGGTAAAAAAGGTGATATATTTCTTGTCATTCTTATCATACGTAATACATGAATCATAATGTAAGTGAAATAGATTATTCTGGGAATTTAAATACATATTGGACATATCCATATTTTTTTTTTGTAAAACCTTGGAATAACCAAATTTTAATATTTGTTTTTTTTTGCATTTGACCTTTGGAAGGTGTTTTTTTAGTTATGAAAGTATGTTTTCACCTGTAAAAATATAACGTTTTCGATAGTGTATACACCATTGAATGCATACATTGGTTTATATTTGATCATTTACCATTCCTGCAATTGCTTAGTTTTTACCTTTAAAGTAATAATAATTCAAGAGTAAAAGAAGTACATTTTAACAGATTTTGAATATAGATTCGTTAAGTTTCGTACAAAACCCTCTTTTAAGGTAAACCAACACTGCCTTTAACATTGGCAATAAGTAATAAAACATGTTCAGAAAAAACAAGCAGTTTCCAGATTAGATAACGCTTCTTAAATTATCAAAAAGCAATTGCAACAAAGCAGTTATGGAAATATATAATTACTGTTTCATGAACCCTTCGAACCCTTCTTTTGACTGATTTTAATATTAAAAATATATCCCCTGATGCGTTGTTTAGGTAACTCTAATCAATAGGTTGGTTTTGGAAAATGGATATGGCAGCCACCTATCCTTCGGTTAAACTCTTGGGAAACGAACTCCAATAAGGCGACGGTATACCAATAGGCAAGTTTTAATTTGTTTGCTGTAAGAAGCGAGAATAATATAAAATTACACAATTTTATTATGTCTCACAGGGTATCAATTATATGATCGTAAAGGATGCAGACGACTGCGGCGACACAAGTATGTTATGGTTATGTACCACAATTAACATCTTGCTAGTTGAATAAGAGCAACCAATTATTTTAATGCAATAAGGAATTCTGAAAACATTATGGTTTTTTTTCACAAATAGAAGTTTTGGTCGTAAATTAATACTACATACATTGTAGCACTCGAAATAGCATAAATGAGTTGCATATTACTAAATTGATCATTTGGCTTAACATTTAATATCAAACTATTCAATTAGTTTAATTTCTTAATATACATGTAGATAAAGTTAAAGGGAGTTAAAGTGGACACATATAATTAAACTATCAGAATAGAACCATAAATGGCATTACTTTGGCACCTCGTTCTTACTGGTTACACTGGGAAGAGATATTTACGATATCAACACTTAATGTATCGTGTTGGCCATATAAGTACTAGATTAGGGGCTCCATGATTTATCGATAGTTGCCGGCCGCTAGACATGGTAGTGGTGGTTGGATCATGTGTGTCGGTTAACATGGATTGTCTGGGATATTGTAAGCAGTATTGTTTGCGATATAAACATATTCGTTATCGTACAGTCAAACATTTTAACAAAAGTACGGTTACGTTTCCCGCATTGTTTACAAAACATAAAACTTTATACATATTAAAAAGAAAGAGACAATAGCCAAGCCGACATATTTAAACTAATATTTGCACTTGATCTTGTTATCATGTTTTTTTATATTTCTTTTTATGTTAAGAACATTCGTTTTCCGATTCAATGTTTTTTAACTAAAAATGTTAATGTCAACTGTCACATAATTTCACAGCATTTATTTGAGTAAATGTCATTTTACACTTATGATATGAATTCATGAATAAAACATTCGCTTAAGCGTCAAAAAGCTCTTGGTCGCAGACAATCGACTGGAAGCATATGTCTGTAAAATATTTATTTATTTTACGAGATCGTATAACGTATATATAACATATAAATCAATCCCTGTGACTAGACACAAGGTAGGCACGAATCACCAGTTAACCCGTAATAAAACACATTACATAATATATTGTTTGATATAAAACGCTTGTCACTCTTTTGATAAGAGTATGAATTATAATGCAGTGACACATGCTGTTCTGAAATAATATTTGTCACAGAAAATGGCATATGGCATAACCATATTTTATCGGGATCTATAGTTTGCGAAATGTCAGAATTTTCAATCACCAATGTTATGTATTTTTCATATAGTTATTTATGTATGGCGTTTGTTTCGTACTAAATAAAATGTCACTGCGCTTAATGCATTGTGATAAATCTTTGTTTTATATCAGCATGTGCTTATAGTTAAATAATGAAGGAATAACAGTAAACGGAAAGTAAATGATAATACGAATGACAGATGATATATTTACAAAAAAGTGTTTATTATAATAGATATACGACTTATTTATCAATCAACAATGGTCACCTACACCTACCAAAATACCTTTATTTAATTATGCTGGCATCTAGAGGACAGATTTCCATGTATTTCAATTGTGAGTAACACTCCATGACTCAGTAATCATCAGTTGTGTTGGGAGAGTTTACTGCTGGTGAAATGGCATTTCAACATGATAAACGTTTTGTTTCGAGACATGTTTTGGAATGCTTTAAATGATACTAGGTACTACAATTGGAAATCAAATTATTTTTTTGCAAATACAATACTATCGAACATTAGTATTGAACATCAGGCTTTAATTTTCCGTTTAACTTAACAGTTAACAGACACCCATATTTGACTTTATACACATGTATATATGTTTGTATATTAAGTAGTAGAAGAAATAATCATTATAACCACTATACTATCATTCTTATTTTTGTCACCCAAACGAGAGTTATTGGACCACAAGCCGTCAATTTGGCATTTTGTAATTTAACCTAACAATCTGTTATTAAATCAATAAATTCGAAGGCAATGCAGTTCGTTCTGGTTAAAACACGCATGTTGTCCTTCAGAAAAACACGTTAATAAAGCCAACTGCGTTCATGCCCCAATAATGATAGTAACCAGGAAATCCACTCCTTTAATTAAATGACATTAAGCGAAGCTGCCATACGCCTATCGTTTAACATAGGATTTAAATCTTTTACATAAATACCGGAATTATATTGCTATTCCTGGAATCGACTGTTGTCCACAATGCCATTGGTGCATGCTATAAATTTCGGCTCCTCGTATGTTCTGGGAACACTGGGAAGAGATAAACACTAAATGTATCGCGTTGGCCTTATAAGTACTAAATCAGAGGCTGTATGGTGTATCGCTAATTGCCGGGCGCTAGACATGGTAGTCGTGGTTAGATTACATCTTTTTGGTAACATGGATTGTATGACATTTTGCGAACTGCATGACGTTGCAGACATTACAAAAATTCCGTAATTGTTTGAGGAAATGTCCTCAACATTTTGTCTTTATTTTTTCCATTCAATGTTAACTTATCGGTCATAACATCAAGAATGTGTAATGTTACTGGCAAGAACACGTCAATTGCACACTAATATAACGTTTTACTTAAGATAAAACTTAATTGACAATTCCATAACTGTCAATCATAATAATTCATAACAGTCCATGGTAAATTTTAATCCAATACTAGATTAGAATTATATTGTCAGCTGACAATCAGACATAGAAAATACATAAGAAAGTATACTTTCTGTTTGTGATAAACCTTATCACAAGATCAAAGAAAATATGCCGTTTGGGGAGGAGCTTGATTATTCGTGGAACTATCCTTTTAATTGGGGTTTCTCTTAATTTTAAATCCATCACTCGTTTCAAAATTTGCCTTGCATAGGAAAGTCGTTGGGATAGTGTTTTTTTCTAAACCGGATATGGCAGCAAATCTCCTTGTGTTTAGCTTCCCTGATTCAAGCTTTAATGTGACGATGGTATACAAGTAGGAAAGTTGTAATGTTGTGCCTTTTTGGAAAGGCCTGTAATATACGATTGCATGATTTAATTAAGTATCGCTGGTACAATATGTTTGATCGATAACGCTGCAAAGTACTACAAGGGAACAGGCATTACATGTAAAACCACACGTCTTTGAAGATATACTGCGAAAAATATATTTCACACATAAAATATATGCTTCGAAGTGTTTCTTAATATGTCGTATTATAGTTTCATCGTTATACAAACAAGATGTTTTCTTCACACAGGTTAACGAAATTAAATACGAAACATGAACACAGCAAAACACATGACAACAACAATGTAGATCATTATGAAACTGCATCAAACTTTACAGGGAAACCGGTTTAGTGTTTCTGTTTATGAAGCAAATATTTCCCACTGGTATATAATCATGTTATGTACTTTGGCACATCTCTGGTTTGGGAAACTAGGAAGATGTATGTAAAACTCCAACACTTTATGCATCTTGTTGGTCATATAAGTACTAGATTAGAGGCTCCATTTATCATTTATGTAATAGTTGCCGGCCGCTAGACATGGTTGTTATAACAATTGTATTTGTTTTGATTTTTAAAACAGGTGGGATCTTCATCGTTTACTGTATTGTGTTCAAGGAATACCATACCATAGCAGATGATTTTATCGCGTGTGTGCGTGCAAAGGGTATTACCTATTATTTGTACTGTCAGCCATATATCTCATTGAAAATATAGTGTTGCAATGTATCGTTGTATTAATGCATTGAAACAACAACATTACGGATAAAAGGCTGACTATTTGATCAATTGCCATTTTGCGGGAAAAACCATGAACAAAACATGCAGAACAACAAGACGAAACAGATATTTATAATAAATTAAACTATTTTCGCGTACATCAACTCAAACATTATATTGTGCCTTAGCAATGTAACAAAACGACCCTAGTACACTTATAATCAAAATTAATAAATTGATACATATCGCTAGTCATTTCTATGATACAAAATACATTAATCATACTGCAAGTGACATCTATTGTCCTGAAATGGTTTCTTTCCCAGAAATTGGCATAAGACATTTATCGGAGAACAAACGGTCTGTGAATCGTTAAACAATATTATCTGAATGTAAACAATATAAAACAGTATTCCGACGCTTGTCCTATTTCAACAGATAAAATGCAATACGTAACCGATTTGCAAACCGATGAAGGTACCTCAAGGTATGGTGTGATGCACCAAACACGTTTGTAACCATAAACTATGATTTAGAAAAAAATAACTGTGTGGCCGCTAAAAAAAGTCGCCCCGTACTACATCATTGTGTAGTTATATTGTTCTGGTCCTCAGGGATCATGGAGTGTACATGTATGTTGTTTACTTTTGAAATGGAGTTTCGCTCATTACTACTGATGTACAGCTTCAATAAAACCGAGGCTGCTGTTTTCTCGTGCAGGCTATTAAACTGATGAAAGGGAAAGCCCTCAGGAAGCAAAGCATGCACGAGAAAACAGCAGCCTCGGTTTTATTGAAGCTGTTCATCAGTGGTAATGAATGATGCCACACCACTGACGCCCCCTAGCGCATGAGCGGAACTCTATTTTCAAATGTAAACAACATACATGTACACTCCATGATCCCTGAGGACCAGAAAAATATGACTACACAATGATGTAGTACGGGGCGACTTTTTACAGCCCATGCGTTTTCTCGTGCAGGCTATGCTTCCTGAGGGCTTTCCCTTTCATCGGTTTTCTTTACATGTGTCACATGACCAGGCCATAGAGTGTCCCTTTAAGTGGCTACATTTGTATGATCCACCAATTTACGCTTTGTCCAGAGATGAGCAATCCAAGTGCATATCACAATTCATTCATGGTTTCCCCCCTTTCACCGCCAACCCGTCCTTTCACTGGACACTCCATGGTCAGAAAATCCCCTGGGGCAGTGTTTTAGTTATACCAATCATGGTGCTGGTTTTCTAAAGTGAATATGGCAGCAACTCTCCCTAGGGATTCTTCCTCTGGAAACAGGCTTCTGTGGTTTGCCTTATATGAGTAAATATCTACATATAAAACACGCGTATTGCCCATTGCTATAACGCGGTGGCTTATTTATTTAATGCCCGACAAGTTGTAAGATATATGTCACTAGTTTTAAAAGTATAATAATAATTATACAACAATAGTTCTATCTGAGACAATAATGCATCATACACACGGTGCCGTAACAATTCTTCAGCTTTGAACTATGTTAATGATAAAATATTACGTGACAATAAATGATGAGTTTATTCAGTTCCAGTTTTATTTTCCAAAGCAGCTGATGCATTTAAAAACATTTCTCTTATACAAAATGCCTTATTTACAATTATATATCTTGATAGTTGGCCTTATCAAAACCATCGGTTTAGTCGTTCTCTTCTCAGAGTTGAGACAGTGTTTCAGGAAGCCTCACACAATGCAATGTATGTGTGCAGTGAGAGAAATTAGCTACACATAACCTGCATTAACTTAACATGTGTTTCTAATAATAGATTTAAAACACTGTTGTTGTTTGTTAAAATATAGATTTACAATTTACAATGTGTTTATTCTGAAACAAGTTATAACTTTAGTAAAAGAAATGTTTTTGGGGTCAACAAACAAAGTGCTTTGAAATTTATAAAAAAAAGTATTTTAATTAAAAGTTATACATTGATATCGATCAATGACAATGAGCATTATTTTCGCGAATACGTTCTGTTATGGATAGACAAAAGCTGAATATAAACAAGCTGCCATCCCTTAATTTTTACCATTGGCATTGTACAGCACTAAATATGACTTAATTATTACTAATTATTTTGTCTTTTATTGTTGTCCCTCACAGATGACTCGTGTGAGCACACATTTGGTTGTTTAAACAAATAATGTTGTAAGAAATTTGTCAGGAACTGTGGTTAGGTAGACCGACCATTCAATGACCTAATATGTGTTGAACACAGCGTAAAAAACCATCAAACCATAAAAGCATAGTGTAGACCACAGCAATGTGGCTTCGAGACCCTCGCCCCCTCCCCCTCCCTCTCACCC
>Ga0224511_10002789_pt1 | contig 12065 bp, 12 predicted proteins | sample SF_May12_sed_USG_2_FD_169988 | JGI IMG/M metagenome (GOLD analysis project Ga0224511, IMG submission 169988) | Sediment microbial communities from San Francisco Bay, California, United States - SF_May12_sed_USGS_8_1 | ecosystem: Environmental > Aquatic > Marine > Sediment | place: USA... | reverse complement strand
CGGGAGAGAGGGGTCTAGGTTTCAACAATAAAAGTTGCTCTCTACCATTACTTGGGAGACTTCTACCTCACCATGGCTCACTATAAAAAAAGAAAAGAGTTTATAAATGAAGCTTTGGAGGTGAGCTATAAGCTATTCGCTCACCATGCTAGCCATCATTTCACAGCTTGTCGTCTAGACAGCCATGGCTAGGTAATGAAGAAAATTGGTCAGTTTATCGTGAAAAGAAGTATTTTCTTATTTGGGTTAAAAATCTGTGAGTCCATCACTATGGGAAAACTTCCTCAAGAAATGGCTGTGCTGCTAGCAAACCTGACAGCGCTGTACAAAGAGGTTGGTAAGTTAATCTCAAACATTAGAGCGAATCAAAAATACATATAGCAACGGCAAGCTCAGCCCTGGGTGAGGATTCCATGCATCCCATGCTAGGCATCTTCTTTTTTTGAAAGGTGAGATAGAAGTATCGATGAGGTTGTGACAGGAGGCCTGTAAGTCAATCGCAGCATGGACAATCAGACATCTATCCGCCGGCTCCTGGCCATGCATATCATTGCTGAAACAGGGGCAACTGGGCGAGGCGTATCAGGGCATACAAGCCGCCCTCGCGTTGAGAGAGTAGTCATTGTTGGGTCACTACATGAGTGCTCAGTTCCTGAATGAACTAGGGGAGCTCACAGAGCTCCACCTACCATTGCTTTGAGCCAAAGTTTCACCTACCATCTACAGACTCTCAATAATTATACCACAAATAGACAAGTTGATAATTTCCCAGTGTCAACCTTGCAGGCTTTATAGGACATTTCCTTTCTGAATGTCAATGCGCCATACACCTTTCACCACAATGTACAATCACCCCTTCGTTTTTATCAGTTCTGTCCATCAACATCATGTTAGCGCATAGTGGCCATGTGCAAGCGCAGATATTTTCTAGATCTCGACTGTATTTTTGTAATTTAATAAAGTTATGCACAAAACACTGGACTAGATGCTGCTTCATAGTAATCGCTTTGAGTTTTGATCAGGGTCAAGAGTACACAGAAGTTTGCCTACTGAGGCTATTTGAAGAATTCCACAGGGTGCGTTACCGGGAGACTTTCTGCTGGCTCCCGCGTATCCCATTAAAAGGTGGATCCAAAACCAATGAGGGTGTTGCAAAATTTTTTACCCGGGGGAGCGAACCAGGGAACCCAAGGCTCAGTACACCATCCATCAGACTATTGCTTCACCCCTTAGTTATCACAGACCCACTCAATCTGTCCTACAAAGCACTTCATTATACAGTCGGGCAGTGGTCTACAAATTGATTTAAAAAATCGAGTTGAGTCGATTCAACTCACAGTTTGTGGAAGATCTTGAAGAATCCTAGCAAATGAACACTGAATCTGGATCATGTGGAGAAGGTAGAGAATCGGGATCATTTGAATGGACCAAGTACACACAGTAGGGAGCTGAATCGGCTCGAATCATTTTTACGCCTATGCAGTCAGCGGCTAACAGGTGTAGATCATTTTACATGCGCTCTAATCTCATTATACGCATGCAATAAGCTATGGCTTCTGCGTAATGGATCTTATACAATACATCAACTAAACTGGCCGATAAGGGAACCTTCAGGCATTGACTGTATGTGGCCACAAAGCTAATCATGGACAAAGAATGAACTATTTTTTATTAGCGCTGCAATAATCAATAGGGATCATTGATAGCCGGTGCATATAGAGCTTCACACATTGACAGTACTATTCTTAATAAGACTAGGATATACAAAGTAGACTGAATCCAACTACACAATCGGACTCTATACGAGTACAACTACAACCGCACTGCAACACTAGGAGAATATAACCCTCACAACGGAGTGAGGTTCAACGTGAGTGAGGTTCAACGCATACAGAAGTTCTTTCACCTGTCTGACAGGTTATGCCAGAGGCATTGATGATGTAACATACTGCACATTAGATATAACTGTGGACTGGATATTACTGGGGATTGGCTATTCCTGCTGATTGCATGGAAATTACTGCAAGGATAAGTGACTGAGATGATTATTAACCTTTATGGCTGGAATCTGAAATGATAATGTTAGCTTATAGCTGGATAGTTCCCTTCATTCTACTTCAACTTCAACCAGGTAAATTCTCATCTAATAATGTTCCGTTCTGTTGGTTGAAAACTTATAAAACATGCGAGGGGGCTTTCTGGGCATATGGTTTATTGCCTGTTTGGTAGTGCCTCTGTGGCATGTGTATGCAGTTGTACCGGGTATCAATCTACAATCTAAAAGCAAATATCTACCCACAGATACTTCTTTAGGCATGAATTTAGGCAGTAGGTAAGGGCCTCTTACTAGATAGGTCGGCGTGTACATAGACACACAATACTATATGCATATATATAATAATCTAGGTATATGTATTCTATGTCTATGGACATACATCCAGCAGTGACTGCATCCATGCTAGCTGTTGGCAGTGGCTATTCCCTCGCTATCAGCCTTAGGTAATTGTTGCACAGAGAGATAAGCCACTATTGATATGAGAGCCCTAAATATATATTACATGTACTATGTTATATATTCACGGTTCTCTGTGTTTTGTGCATTATTCCACTGAAGCATACTGCATGCTTGTTAGGTAATCATTCTGACCCACGAGACCGTGTCATTTTCATGCAGCCTTTTTACCAGGAAGCAAAGGAATTGTGTGTAATTGCACACAATCAGTCTATTCAACTGAAGTTCCCGTGAGAGTATGGGTATAATGTAACCACCTACTGGGTCTAAATGAGTTGAGCATGATTTCTATATTGTTACTAATTGCATTGCTCAATTTCACGTAACCAGTATAAATCGATACCAGTGACTCACTGACTTACTTTGCTAGGTAGCACTTTGCTGCCTAGTACTTTTGAGTTACTGAGACAGAGACCCAACGAGATACTTAATTGACTAAATTAGGCCGTGAGACTCGCACAGTTTTTTAAGCTGGGTGACCCCCTTTCGTCCGGCCAGACCTCCAACTGTGAAAATTTGAAGAGAAACTATGGTATGAGTCGATTCAAAGTCTTAGTACTTGTACTTAGACTCAATTTATCCTGATTCTCTGCCTCCTCGATTCAGATTCAGTGTTCATTTGCTAATATTCACTATAGAACCCATTGCAAATTGAATTTAAATAGACTCAATTCTGGAAATCGATTTGTATACACAACACACTTCTGAAAATGGTTAGAATGTGTGCACTTATTGGTGTAAAAGATATTGCATTAAACCATTTCAATCGTAGTGACAGTGGCAAACAGTAGTATGAATCAGACAGTCACTGAGATCTCGATAGATAATGTCCCCTTGCGCCCGTAAGACACATGTAAAGATTCTTCGTCCTTCATATCTTGACCAGCGTCAAGTGTATGCGGGTACCCTGACCAGTGTCAGGGGTATAGAGTGCTCTCCAGGTACCCTGATCAGTGTCAGGGGTTTAAGTGCTCTGCAGGTACTCTGACCAGTGTTAGGGGTATAAAAGTGCTCTGCAGGTACTGTCGTGACCAGTGTCAGATATTCACAGAAATTAGCCTGGTATTTTGATTCAGCATTTTGCGTGGCGCATTGTCTCCTTGCACCCACATGGCTCATAGAGAAGGTTTACTATGGGTAGCCCTTGTCCACAATCCAAATCCGATGGACTTGAAACAAAAAGTGATGCTCAAATCTGGACTTGAATCAGCGATCCCTTATTTTAAGGCCATGCAGTGCGCTTTCTACTGAAAGTCACATATTCACCCCAGCGTAGAACGTGAACTGCGGTGTCAGTACTTCCCTGATTGCACAATCAGCAAACTTTCAGCTCTCATCTCCATGCCTTGTATACCTAGCCATGATTGTCTATGCCTTGTTTTCTGTTATGATATTAATCTACCAGGGGTGAGAAGATATTCTATAAGTTGTGCTCTAAGTATAGAGATCGAGTGGCCAACATCTGCTCATAAGTTCATCACACTCTGCTTTATATGTAAGGCATTGATTCATACACCAGGAGTTTTGGTAGCAGGGAAAACTTTAATATTATAGAACGCAATTTTAGATTTCAGGTCTATAAGGAAAATTATGCATTCCTCGTCTCCTGCTGGCTGTCTTTTTGTGTGGAGCCGCTGGCATGCACTCTGGACGGCCGCATCATTCGTGATTGACATGGTCCTTATGACCGCGTGTCCTTTTTGCCACCAGCCCTCCCTTTCTCCCACGTTTGAAACCTGCACTGAGCAGGCTGGCACCTCTGTTAGGAGAGAAATCATATTGATGTATGGAATTGCTAATTGTTGACTAGTTATACGTCCACCACAAGTGATTTATGCCTCAGGGAAATAGTGATACAGTTGCAAAAACATTCACTATACTGAAATTATCCACAGTTCACAGGTCACATACATGTACTGGTGTTTAAATAATACCTGCAAATGTGGAAATGAGATGTGATCATCTTGTTTCACATGGCAAGCGTTAGTGACCCAAAATCTTTTTTCAGTTTTTCCATGGTGTTTCATAGAGAGGGTTACTCTATGTGTTGAAATCCACATCCATGAAATACTGAAGTAGTGTCCAAACTGAAGATCTAGCTGATTTTAAGTCCAGCTAGTGGTATATCCACTAATCCATCGCCTAGTAAATGAAATCATGAACTCAAAAAATGATGCGATCACTATAGCTAGAAGGAATGCGGTAAACTGCGATTATAGCCACTGGCAGTATTTTTTACGAAAGAAGTGTCGCTGGGGCATGATTGACACTTGTTAGTTTACACTGGATAGCTTAGAGTTTCTATGATACAGCCAATAGCCCTGTTAGCCGGTTAGTTGGTCCAATTCTTTTTGTCTTCTGCCTTCAGGCTACATTTCATTCAGACACGCAATAGTCTATTCCCGCGAGGCAAATGCATTGAACTATTTACACGAGTCACTTTTTTTGCGGTTTGATATTTTCATATCAAATGTGCAGTCGAGACAATTGCTCTTTCAGACCCAATGCACATTTTAGCGTCTCAAGTTACACCTGAGCTTTTACCCTATAATAATAAGCATTTTCATTGAAGCGGAATTTAACCACAAGCTAATATCTTCCGCTTGTTTTCATGTTTTCATCAACGTCAAAATCTTTTTCATTGAAAACTCATGACTTCAGAAAAGTTAGCCGTCGATCCATTGTGAGATTAAACTTGTTGTATTGTTGTTTCAAAGTCAGTCATCTTATCATGGCTAGAAGCAGACAACTTACTCTGTGATGTTTTAAGAGTTTTCAATTTCACTTATGCACATATAGGCCTGTGAGCTGTTAAAGTGTTTACAAAAGATTAGGACTTTGAGTGAACTCAAAGGCAATTAGTACTATAATAATCCAGACTGGCTGCATAGCTAGAGGGGTGTGGTGATGATGATGGAGTGTCTGGATATGTAGCTGTGAGAGATGGTTGAATACTTTGGCAGAAGCCTAGAAACGTAGAGCGTGTGGATTGATGGAGGTAGTTGGGTACAAGCTCTGGTAATATCAGGTTCCTGTTTGGAATTTAACTCCAGCTCAAGAAGAAGCCCTCAGCTTAAAAGGTTCACTGACTAGCGCGGCCAATTTCCCTGCAGAAAAATAAAACAATGATGAAAAGACAAATTCCAGCTACCACACAAAAATGTGCTGATGATAATTGATCACTTGGATATAAATTGAGTAGGTGATTGATAATAGAACATTAAGATACAATGACACATTTCATACCCTTACCCACATTGTTGTCATCATGCCACATTACTATATTAATAAGGCTGGCCGGTGACCTTTATGTCACTGAACTGACTTATTGCATGTGTGATCAGATTATGTAATTTGAAATTCACAATTGTACCCCTAAAAATTCATCAGTAATAATAACTCGGTGGGAGAATGACTGCATCTCACTGTCAGTCCTCTCCGTTACCCTGGTTTAACCCCAGACCCTGCCAAGGTATTCCAAGGGATTTTTCCGTGGCTGACTACATGCGCTGCCTTGTACACAGGTTTAGAAGAATCAAAGCCTATAGGACCACAGTTCAAATGGTGGAGTGGAGTGGAGTGGCGTCCCTGTAGAAAAATGCCTTTAATCTTACAATGATCATGAGAGGCCTATGGATCAATATGGTCTACGGCGAATAAAAAACTGATAATTTTACACCGTTGTAGTTATCGCGCAAGGACACCAAGGAGACATCCAATGTTATTACTGCCGAAGTGATTTTGACACTGCCTGTTCATCAGACCCTTATCATACTGTGACCTGTCCTACTGTGAATGGTAGAGGGTGCAGTACAAAAATACATACAGACTATCGTATAGAAAGAGGTTGCTCTGATATTAGCCTTGTACCTAACGGCTGCCAAGTCAGCGCTCTTTTTGAATCGGAGTGTGTTTGTCACACCGACAGGTAAGATATGGTCTACGATAAGGTACAATCATTTTGTTTCACATGGATAGCATTAGCTAATTCTTCAAAAACTCCTCCTTTTGTCATCCTTCCTAAATGTTAACCAGAATAATGGAGGTTTCAACCCTTGGATAAGGGTCAAGATCACTTCATGGTTGTTAGAAACCCACCTCTCCCTTCTCATGAATGGTAGCCGAGTATCAGGCAGCGACACGTGATCAAATGGATTAAGTTGACTGACCCCAACCAGGAACCCGAGGAAGGCACCGAGAAACCACTCCAGTACCATCCTACATCACCAAGATAATGACAGGTTATGAGAAAACTGTCCTCGGCAGAGTACCTCGTCATCTTCATTACCTTCACTCATAGTGTCAACCTGCATGGCCGTGGTCCAAAATCAAGACGTTTATTTTTTTTAATGTAAGTCATTCACCTTATGTACCTTGCAATATTACAGATGTAATGTTGGCATTCCTCAGGAGGGGATTCATCGAGGCTTCAAACATAACCTAGAGTGCTATCAATGTGACAGTACCAAAGAGAAAGGATGTGAGAATTATGCTTCCCTAGCCACACCCACTGTATCATGTCCTGCTGAAAATGGCTGTATACTTACTCAACATCCAGGTAAGACATTCTGTTCGAGGTATGATTGTGCACATGTATATGCAGGAAAGAAGTGTGGTTGAGTGGTTAGAGTGCTCACCAGTGATGCTGAAGGTTTCAGAACAAAACAGCTTGGTTCCGGTAGGCTATAAATCCCCTATTTAATCTAATGGGCTCTGATGAAGTTAATTGTGATTGTTGCATGAGACATCCCATGCATCTTCAGTACACATGAATGTGGACAACAGCTACACCAAAGCAATTATTTGTCTACCCTCTTTTTCAGTCATTGTCTGTCCACAGTTGAACTTCGGCCTTCCTCCTCGCTTTCCACAGGCTGTGTGGTATCAATGAGGGGAGATTGAGCCATTTTCTGCCACGTTGGTTCAGGACGGGTTGACAGAGTGTGATCAGTCAGGAAAAAATCCCTTGAAATACTCCACCGTGGCTGGGAATTGAACCCTGGCCACTAAAAGGACAGACAGTGAGCTATCCCACTGAGCTAGCATGACTGACTACCCTTTTTACCAAAGCTTAAACAACTCCACTTTTAGCGGACAGCGTAGAAAGCTGGGTGACCTGACTTTTCGGGATGGGATGTAGCAAGTGAGCAGAACCACCTGCCGTATGCCGAAAAGCCAGATCACCTGGCTATGGTCAGATATTGGTATCCTGACTCTTTGGTATGTAGGGGGAGGAAGGGAGACTGGTTCTCTCTTCCTGCTGAAGAGTAAAGTTACCTGGCTAAAAAATGCTACGAACAACTTAGGAGTTGTCTGCCCTTTACACAAAACCAACGTTAAAATAAACAGTATAGTGTCAAAATTCAATGTGACTCTTGTGAGGTCAGCCTATCAATCTAGTGACGTGGAGAAATCTATGTCACCGCAGGCCGATTTTCTTGCCTTATAACTCCAATCGACTGGTTAATGGTCCCCTTCTTGATAATCCTTCTTCTTCAGCACAGACAAAAGTGAAAAAAGGATGATGTCGCATTAGAAATTAAACTGGAGCTCACTTTAGTGTTATATTTATTGAATAAAGTTAACAAATCACGGGTGTATGGGGCTTAACGCTTGACAGCAGGTGGTTGGCTGTACAACCTGCAGCAAGCACCTGTCACAGCATGGTGAAGGTCATGGCAAGGCGGTGGAGCATCTGGTTTGTTAACTGAGGGGGATTACTCCTGTATCTAGCCAAGATCCTGATGGATAATACCAGCCTTACGTGCATATAATTCTAGGGTTTTGTAATATTTGGGGATCATTTTTCTGTTTTTCTTGTTTTAGAAAATGGCAGGATTGTAACGCAGCGAACTTGTATACAAGGTCAGAGTCCTGCCAGCTATTACCCCGGTGGTTGTTATCAAGTCTATAATGAACTAACTCGTATCACGAGCCAGGTATATGATATTCACTCAACCACTTCTCCAGTTGGATAACATAATTTTCACCTTCTTTGGTAAAGCTGCATGTCAGGTCAGGTACTTGTGTTTTTCACATGTTACGGCTAAGCATGGAGCACCGTGAGTGGCTCAACATCAATGCTCACCTCCTAGTGAGGCTTATTTTTGTTTTGAGCTAGGATTATTGCATGGATCAATGCGAGGAAGTCATATTCACAATGAGAGCCCAGTGTCACTGGGATTTGAACCCAGGTCCTTACGTCCACTGGCCCAGCGCTCTATATACCAATGAGCTATCTTGCTATTGCTATTCCAGCTCATTAACCTTGTAAAGGCAGCACCTTGGTTTCTTATGAGTCCACAAATCACAAAGTTTGCCAAATTTTCACCGACTCAAGATATTTTGGTAATTGGCAACACTTAGGATTTAGATTTGTACTTAGAGCTATTAATTCGGTTGTAGGTGTGCTACTGTTATGAGGATCTCTGTAATGAAAGTGTGGAATCCTCAATGCAGGCCAAACACCCAAAATCAGCTCAAGCAAGTGCTGGATCCTTTAAACCTTTAGGAACTCATCAGCGCCTAGCTATTTTATTAATGATATTGATGCTACATGTAACCGCAACTTGATTGGATATAATATTATGTATCTATATGCTTGGTTCACATCTGGTTGGTTAGTTGGCAAAGTAACTCAATGAATATTGAGTCAATGTTAAACTTTTTTGCTCCATACAGATTTCCATCCTAAATATTTTTCACTTTCATCACCGATTCTGTGATTCAATTTCACTGAAATTTCACAGCAAACCTGTTTGCTAACTACAGTGAGGTAAGATCCGGAAGTTATTCAACACAGAATAGATTTAAGAGGTCTCCTCCGATATTCAACTCTCCACACATGCCCTATCTTAGTTGACAAAGGATTATAGTTGATTGTTTTCAAACCAGTTAGTTGATTAAGCAGCATGTATAAACCTAAGATTGTTGATTGTCATGCAATCGTTAAGGCTATTTATGCTGATCTCAATTTTTACCAACTGCATTCTTCACATTTTTTATTTTATTTACCAAATAAACAGATTAAATAAATGATGAACAAAGTCTGAATGGACTAAAAACTTACGACTTTTGGAATGGCAGCTATAATGAAACAAGTTTTTGCAGTGTTGCCAGATTGGATGATGTTTACTATGGCTACGGTTTAGTATGGAGCATTAAGAGCTGGTCACTTATCAATGCTCTATACATTTCACAGCAAAGCTTGTCTGTTTTTGATTGATTTGTTAGATACTACTGACTGACAACAGCACACAATAACAGCACTCTGCCTCAGCTAGATCATCCATTATGTGAAAGATAGCAGGAATGGAATTGTATGATATCAATTTCTGGCTCTATAGTAATTAAGTCCTCATTGGCACAGTCATACGAGGGTTTAGACAGCTCCCCAGTTCCCATCGCACCGTTAATAGCACCCTATGAAGCCCAGGTGTTTCAATGGTTAAATGGCAACTGGCGAGTTCTCATAATAATTTCAAGCTTCCCTTGACATTATGTATGACTTGAATACGTCCTGTTTCCGGACGCTGCAAATGGTTACCATAAGATGACCAACTATAGTTCCATCCGCAGACCACTTACAGCCAATATGGCTAGGCAATAATCTTGGGAGGTAGAAGTCTGAAGAATATAGCTTAACGTTTTTTTAGAATAGCTTGTGGACAATAAACATGCCAAAATTTCCCCATGATAAACAGTGTCTCTCTTGCATATATGTACAGTTGTAAAGAGGTTATTGATATGCAATGGGTTTTCTCAAATGCGTATCGCCATGACATACAGGCTAGTGCGCTATACGTTCATATATAAACAAATTTGATGAAATGTTATTGAATAAATGCAACATATTTTTCTTTTGTTTCAGGGTGTTTCTGATTTCAAGTTTTATCAGGAATTATCACAATTATAGAGCATTTTATCTGAGGGTATACCCAAGCCTATACAATTTTATAAAACAGCAAGTCTACAGCTGGAGAGTTGTCTAACTTTAGCTTGATTATTCTTTAATAGCCTAGCTGCTAGGTCTAGCAGTTACGATAATAAAATAGGACTAGGTTTAAATATTTTATTATCCTGGCTGCTAAGCTTTCCAAATGCACTCATAAGTTAGAATTTTAGAAGGTCAAATGCACCAATGACTGCGTGTATAGCGGAATGCAGATGGCAGTTTAGGTGACATGCACTCTTACAGCATTGCGTTTATCCTTTTTTGTAAAAGTAGATCACTACTCATAAAGTATCTGGTAAGTAACAGAACAGAAAGGAGGCCAGCTCTTAGATGACATTATCGTTACCGTTGCCATGTGGCATACCACACAGATACTGAGATAGCGATGTTAGAGTACAGGACTAAAAGCTGTCAGAACCTGCATGTCAGTGTCAGGCAATATCATACTCAACTCATAGCAGGCCACCATTGTGAGTATGAGCTCCTCATTACGAGCCTTGCTCAAAAACAAAACCAAGCCTCTCTATAAGGTGGTCATGATGCTACATACTAATACTCAGCTGTGGCTTGTAAAGAAACAAGTATCTAACCAACAGCTTCGCCATATGAGTGATTGAGTGAACTAGTGAAGAGATCATACAAGGAAAAAAAAATCAGCCATAGATCCTCCGGGAAACAAACCATTGGGTTATAGTGACCCTCGAGTTTCCCATCTAGGTGAAATGATCTCATCTTATTTAACTTGTCTTCCAATCTTCATGTGTGAGCTCAGTTAATCCTGCTTGAACCACTGACTCAAGAATGATCAGTCTTATACACACCCAGAGCCATATACCCTATACAGTCAAACTCTCTGTCTGGGTAATAATAATTTGCTGGGCATATCTCAAACTTTTAGTCATAACTCGAACTGATACACTGCGGTTAGTGCCATCAAATTACTTTTTCTGTGGCTGGATGTCTTTACATTCTTGTGTAACAAGCTTAGCTTCTCTGTTTTCCTTTTCACATGAGCAGAAAATCTCACAAATTTTATAAAGTTTAGCCAGGAGATGGAATACACTAGAGCGAAATGGATTTGCTACGGTGACCACATGGTTAATGCAAAGGGAGAGCATAACTCATAACTCAAACTTTTCATAACTCAAACTTTTGTTGGTGGTCCCCTGCAGTTCGAGTTATCCAAGTTTCATTGTATACATATTCAGTGATTATAAATAGTAGCAAACCATGAGAGGTAGAAATTCTAAAGCTAGACAGAAATAATGTCAGAGTATTCCTCTTCATGTACATTCAGAACAGTGTTAATGGTTTTTACTGACATTTTTTTTATCGGGGAGGCACTGTAACTGAGTGATTGCCTCGATTTCAACAAAGCCTGTCCGAGAGATTTTTCAAAAGCTCTCCGTTTTCACCCAGCAGGGACGAGGTACTCGCCGCCATCAGAGCTGGGGAAAGTGAAGGTGGGGAAGACGAGAGGGATCCCACCTCAGTTAAAACAGTTCCTGCACAAGTTGGGTCTCTAACAGCTACTTTCCCTAACTGAGCAACAATCTTTATCTTTATAAAATACCACATAGTTCACATAAGCCCTTGTAA
>Ga0224511_10002788_pt1 | contig 12066 bp, 8 predicted proteins | sample SF_May12_sed_USG_2_FD_169988 | JGI IMG/M metagenome (GOLD analysis project Ga0224511, IMG submission 169988) | Sediment microbial communities from San Francisco Bay, California, United States - SF_May12_sed_USGS_8_1 | ecosystem: Environmental > Aquatic > Marine > Sediment | place: USA... | reverse complement strand
CGATGACATCACAACTCAGCGATGGCATCACACCCGGCGATGACATCACACTCAACTCAGCAATAACATCAATATATGAGAGCACACTCAGTGATGACATCGCACTCCCTAATGGCACAATCACATCCAGCAATGGTATCACACTCAACAGCTCAGTGCAGTTATCACTCTGATGGAACTGAAAATGACATTCCATTCAGTGACACTGCTCATTCGGTTGGCACAAGTGTAAATTATAATGATGGTATGATGTTGCTTAACGGTACCTTTTGCTTCACATATGCGAGAACATCTGCCTCTGTCATACTGCACCCAGTCACTAAACTAATACAATACACTATCCCATCACAGTACTGCTCCTTATCATATATACCGATCACCTGTATAATATGTTATAAAATATAGTATAATATATAAAGAAATAAAAAAACGGAACATGAGGAAATAAAATAATATAATGTACCTTTTTTCAGCCACTCAACGCTCATGAGCAATTTTAATCAATGTGAGCCAGCGAACTGATTAGCATCAGAGTCAGATGCAGTGACAACAGCCTCGGGTCAATGAAAAGTGATCTCTGTACTTACAGCTATTTCATGTATTTTAGAATTCTGTAAAAGTTTCTTCTCAATGGGATAAGCATAAACGACATCACTCTCGGTCTTAAAACGGTCGTATTTGTTAATCCGTCCGTGAATGAAAATATCTCCATCTTCATCCATAAGCGCGCAGTCTCTGAATAAAACATTAAGGAAAAGTTCAAAGACTTATCACGTGTAATAGTTAATATTAAATGGTAGATAATAAATATAATATAAATTAATAAATATTAATTGAATAATAATTAAATGAAGTATCGCCTTTTGAGAAAAAACACCACTCGTGCGTGTCTTATTTTTGCTCGCCCACTGGACGCAAGTCTCTATGAGCAAAGAAACACTCGACCTAGTGAGAGGAGCTAACATTCGCTGTAATCTAGCACCACGCTCATATATGATCTGTTAACACGACAAATGTTCAAACATGCACTGACGCAATGTCTAAATGTTTTAACATTTCTCAGCACTTTAACATTATTTATTGTTGGGCTGTAGACAACAAACGTAAATATCGCTGGCAAATATTAAAAGGTTAAAACATTTGTCAGTGTTTTAAAACATGTCGTTCGACATGAATGCTGGCTAGGTGGGCTAGAAGACATATTCGCTATAGATCACACATCAATTCATTGCATTGATAGCCTCAAGAATTGTATGTATGTATGTCCCTTCATTGTGTCAAGGCATGATAAATAAGACATCATGCCTTCCTGCTGGGATGATATAAATGAAATGAAATAAAATAAATATAGAGAAATAAATACAGATTGGAGGAGATGAGCGGGGTAGGCAACTGTTTTGATGGTCGTTTTGTACATCGCATTAATTGGTTAAATCTATTCAGATGGTGAATAGTTTTAATCAGGAGTCGTTTTATTCTTAAATTACCTGCTGATTAGTTCGACTAATTCCCAGCATGAGCGATAACAACCCGATTATAACAAAAGTGCTCCTATATAACCTGAGATCGGAGCACAGAACTGAGATCAAAACCCATGGTAAACTACAAACCCAGTTTTAAACCATCCATCGGAAGTAAACGCATTAGCCGTGAGTTCAGGATCATCCTTATATTCTATCATCCGAGAGTATCCGCGGAGAAGCAGGTGCCCTCTAGTGTTTACTGGAACTGGTCTGTACTCTTCATCAACTATCATCAGCTATATACGAGAATAAAACATGCCTTATACAGCGTGTTCATGTGATGAACCACCTATTAGAGTGACTATCGCTATGGGGCACGCCGGTGCGAGCAGAAAGTCTCCTAATGACCCACCCTGGGAAACGCGAGTCAAAAATAATCACAAGGCCAATTTTTGAAAACCCCAGACACTGGTTAGGATAGGGAAGAAAAGAAGATGAAATACGGTAACCATTGGCAAACAAATGTCTAAGATTGTTTGTAAATTTGCCCCCGTTCCTTTATGAGAAAGGAAAAATTCTATGATTATTTTTCAAAATGCTTGTTAGTTGTAAAAATGATTGAAATACACAACATTTGTTTCACTTACCTCCACATTTGGAAACACTTTTCCCACTGTGGTAGGTTTATGCTGCAGATCTCCCAGGTGTGGTGTGGCTCCGCAGAAAAACTCCGAAAGGCCATATATATTCTATATAAAGATAGGGTGGTCATTTCCAGTATGCTCGGGGAAAACCTCTATAATTTTGTAAAATTAACTATAAACTGTGATTAAGGAGCAGTCGTGGCTTAATGGTGTGTATGCATGATTTTTGCGCAGTGCGTTGTGAGTTCGAATCCCAGAAAAGTCCATGAAGAAGCGCATTTGACCCTAGTTCACCCCATGAGCTGGTACAGGGATTAGTAACGCGGAGTATAAACAAAAGCAAAAACTAAATGTATAAGCTGTGATTCAAAAAGGTAAAGTATACTCACAGTCAGCTTAATGTCCCTATTGCATGGGCTCAACCAGATTGAACAAAAGTTGGTTATACAACAAAAAGGAATATAAGGTAGTTAAGACCTACTATGCTGTTAGGGACCATGCTGGTAAGTAGCTCCAGATAATCCTCTGTTGGAACCGACCCATCGATTGCGATGCAAGTGAGGCTGCTTAGGTCATAGGTACTTCTCATTTCTTTTTGGAAGACAATATCTGCCGTGTAGCCCATATCCATAGTCAGAAACTGAGGTCTACCATAAAACTATTCCCGATGAGGAGAATGTTATCTTTAGCAGATAGGAATTCACGCTTCTATTACCTCGATTTAAGCTCGCAAATAAAGTGAATGAATATGCCATGCTGATTAGTGAATAGATGGCTGGAGTAAAGCAATAGGTGAGTGGATAGTGGAACGGGCCTTGGGCCTGGGGTCTCTGGTTTAATTTCTAGTTCAAGCAACAGCTTTGTTTTTCATTTAACCCTCGCCGGTTTCGGATCCCGACGTTATGCGTTTTTATGGGATATATGGATGTGAGCAAAAGGTCTCCTTATAATGCATCTTAGGAAACACTTAGTAGGTCAGTAGCATGAATACATAACTCATGGATTAGGAAAGTGGAGATAATTGACGATAATTGGTTGAAAATACATGCAGAAAAAAGTCATGAATTAACTAGCTGTAAACAGAAGTCATCAGCTAGAGGTGGCTTAGTGGGTAGTGCATTCCACTTTGGATTAGGTGACCCGGGTTCGATTACCAACTACACAGGGCTAACATTGAAGCCCGAACGCATGCCAATTGACTATAGTGATGGCATCCATGTAAAACTAGATGATCTTAGCACACCCTATAAGTCGCTGGTTGTGTCATTTATATTTTACCTGTACTTTTCTATCATTGCGAGATTGAACTCTGTAGTGAGGAAATCAGATTGGGGGACAATGATAACCTCATACCCAAGCTCCAATGACGCGACCAACTCATCTATTAAGTGATATTCAGATGTGGCCAAGTTACACACAGCGCTCACGGTGTTCTACAAAGAAGGTACAAGAATAAATAACGTTTGGGGCGTAAGCAAATCAGATTGTGAGACAGTTATCTTAATATTTATGTAAACTACATGTAAGTCAATATTTTTTGTTGATTTTGAATTATTTTATTATTAATTGATGCATTGAATAGATGTGGTACTTCAGAAAACAATTGATGCGATGAACTGATTTGATCCGCTGAATGTGGTCTTATATATAAAGTAAAGTGGAATAGTATTCAATGTAAGATTCTATCTAAACATCTATTTAATTTAAGGGATGTGCAGCTTAATGGGCCAAGATTTTTCAGTTCTGAGGTAGTGAGGTGTTTACTAAGCAGTACAATCAACCTCCCCCAAACATAAAATTATATCACAGATACCAACACAGCGGATAGTCATTAAAGGAGAATTGTGCGGGTATGTGATACATGCACATATTTATATTCTATGTATCTAAAAAGCAAATTATAATCTATAATAAGTAAAAAAGTGAAAAATTGTAATAATAGTAATGATTGGATTACAGGGTTTCATGCGCAGTCAGATAACAAGGATAGCGGGATAGCTCAATGATACAGCACCGAGCACTTAGCAACCGTGAGAACCTGGGTTTGAGTCCCGGTCAATGGGGGCTACCATTGTGAGTATGAGCTCCTCCCATATATCTTATATCCTATACCACTACCACACACCTCTGACTTAGGAGGCCTGTTCAATATGATATAGCCAGGTGCTCAAGTAGGGGATAGAAGATTGCGTGACAACTCGTTATACGTATCTGTGAACCCGGTGACATATGCACCGGTAGGTGGTAAATCAGTATAACCCTACCTTGTTCATATTATATAACTTCCTTCTCTGGCCAGCATTGGTATATGTGGCTGCGCCTTGAACGATCACCTTGGATGTGCCTGTTGTACCCTGCGATAGAAAATTTACTAAACAGAGTGACCTTTCTCAATCCGCGTCTTAAGTCGCGGATTTAAAGCAGTGAGTGTAAATTGCACAGTACCGTATATAAATGGTGCTCTTTTTACGGGTGTATTGAGGACTGAAAAATGCATGTATAAGTTGGCATGTGTGGTCAAATTGTTGAAGCCAAGATTCAACAGGTCTGGGAAATTAGAAAGAAGAAATGTTTGTTTTACTCACTGAGGAGAGACCATAAAGACATGGCTCATTCATACTGACTGATCGTTTAGCCTCCTCCAAAGTACTGTCAGATACTAGTGACCCCAGACGTATCAAATCATCCATTGGGCTGCAAAAGACAAATCGAATCGTCCAGAAAAAAACATTCGAATTAAACTCTCCCTGTGAACCAGGGAGAAACTCTATGACCTCACTCAAGAAAGTGGAGTATAACTAGCGAACAAATGTTTATATAGCGGGATAACGGCTAGAGTGCTTGGGTTAAGATAAAAAGACCCTAGGTTTGACTTTGCATCTTAGTCATGCTAAGCGCCCACAATGAGTATGGGCTCCTCACATAATTCCTAGCTTCTACCGCTTCAACGAGCCTATACGGGTTAGGAGGTTCCCGATAACTAGGATGGCCAAGTGCCAGAGTAAACAAATTTAAAATGAACAAAAAAGTACACAATGGGTAATGATTTTTGTTAATTTTACAGTGAAGAGGTTTGTTTGCCTTGTCTAAATTGCCTGGTACATTGACATTCAGCACCAAATTATGACTGTACATGTATATGTAAACAATAAAGAACTTACCATAGATCAGAGGTTAGGGTCTGATGGTTGAAGCCATCCATTGAAGCTAACAGACTATCATAGAAGATGTGAGGTGGTAGGTATAGTCCAAGTTCCTTATGCCTTTTGAGGCATGTAATAGAGCCTTCATAGACAGGTAGATCATCTATGCCTGATCTGGCGCTGCCTAATATCAAAATCCTGGGTTCGAGCTGTGAATCAAAAACAAACAAACTTAGTTATAGCTAGCTATCTGATGACACAGCGATTTTCAGACAGTTATGCGTTAATCGTTTTGGATTCTCTTGGGAGACTGCGCTGGAGTCAGTTAGGGACACAGCACTTCCCAAGCGCATAGCCAGTTTACCCTGGGCCGTGTGACTCCGGCGTGAACCTCAAATCTTTATAAAGATTCAGTCCAAATCACCTCTCACCACGAAACTGATAGAAAATCTATCGAACATATACTTACTTTTGTCACAACGAACTCTGCAGTCACATGGTGAGGCGTGTAGAAATGAGGAGTCTAAAAGAGTGGAAATCAGCTTCATAGTTAAACATTTTATTATTGCACCAGCGAAGTAGAGTTTATTCACAAAACTCAATGTGCACAATGGGAAATAGTCAATTCAATGGTTTATACAGTCATAGCCTATAAAACTGGAGAAACTTGTACTCATTGTTATTAGTTTTAAAAATTACGAACCCAAATTTTTTTTCAAAGATAATAAATTCATAAACTTTGTCATGAATAACTTTCAGAATTAAGGAATACACATAGAGCACACCACTAAAATAAAAAATATAGAGTAACTATGCTGCATTTTTCCTAATCCGTAGTAATTTTTGGCTCAAAACCACAAGTGCTCCAAGCAGAAACTGTAACCTGATGGTAAAAGAGGGTTCATTGCACTATGCCCTTTGAGGGAAAGAGATAATAAAAAAGGATAACTCCATGACAGGAAGTTGTCTGATTTGTGCTTAGTCGTGTGTTTTCGTATGGCGCCTTTATTGTTAACGTGAACCTTCCATGTTAAGTACTTGTTTATTTTTAACCAGTTAAGAGTTAGCATGGAACATCATGAGCGGGTCAATATCGACATTCCATATTGGTCTGCTTTTGTTTTGACACAGGATTAAAGTGAGGAATTCGTACTAACCACAGCCAGCTGTAAACCGGGATTTGAACCCAGGTTCCACTGTTGCTAGCCCAGCTCTGTACCATTGACCTGTATCGTACGCTTTCTGTGTACCATATGCCTAATACTATAAAGCTGTTTATTATGCACCTACAGGTTTGAAGCTTGATTATCTATGAATGCAATATTCTGAATTGTACCGCTCTTCCAGGCTTTCAAGCCTGCTTGTACCGTATAGAACACCTGCTAGCTAAAATACAATTCAGTGGTACCAGGAGTATCGATTCCTTACAGACCTATCCTGTAATGTGGCTGATGGGGTTATTGGTTGTCAGGTCACGACTCTTGTTTCACAAGGTGATTTGCGCATAATGCATACCATGGGGAGATAACCTTAATCACAAAATGCTTAATATGTTTTAAGGCTTTACGGGTTATATAAAATAACCACCTATACAGTGTATAGGTTATATACTTGTATTAATTGTGTGTAGTTGATATGTATACTTACATCCATGGCATATCGGATATAACATTGATTGTATGTAGTTTATATGCGTATTGAAGATGTAAGTTATAGACTTACATTGACTGTATAGGCTGTACAATCACATTGACATTGCATAGCTTATGGTACCTACTCATTGATGGTCTATAGCATAGATCAATAGGCTACATACAGTACTCTGTACTTACATTGAATATCACACCGATAGATGAAGCAGCCATAAACAGTGCTAGTCCATCTGATCCCTCAGTACCGAAGCAAGCCATTGTATCTCCTCTTTTAATACCCAGAGCCAGTAGCCCCTTCGAGATCTGCATTGCCTAAAAAATAAGATGAATCGTTTTTCATGTCTTTTATTTATAAACTATAAGCTAACAGGTTGTTTTCGGGATGTTTAATAGTTATTTCCATAGAAAAGGTTAACTCTATGGACGAGCATTCTTGATTTATCCGAATTTGATGAGAGTAGAATGACAAAGTGGTGCCAAAACCACACATCTATTTCAGATGCTATGCCCAATGCACTATCTATTAAGTCATAGTTATATCCTAATATGGCAATAGGCCATATGGGCTTACAGCAAAAGCTTACTGAGAAAGGAAAACCAAACACCTGGATTTCTATAAAAAATGGATCAAGAAAATATCAGGAAACCTAAATTTTATCCAGATTGAGGGCCTGTTTCACTTAGATGTATATAGTAATGTGTAAATGCTCTGCCAGGGCCATTTGAAGTTACAGCGGATTAAATTATACACGTAAAATGCAAGCGCATCCAAAGACATTGACGTGTTCATGGTCATTGGACCGGTATATCATATATGTAAATTTATCCGCTAATCACATAGCACCTGAAAAGCAGTACCAGCTATTGGTGCCCACGTGACATATACAAGGTGACTTTGTCAAGAATACACACCCCGGGTTATCTTTGTGATAACAGGCAAACAAGTTGAAACCAGTTGGGCTTAATTGCAGTGTACATAGATGGTTTGCACGTAAATAGGTAGCACTTGCGCATTATATACACGTTTTATAGACATCATCATTTTAGCCACACAGTGGCATGAGTCACAGAGCCAGAGCACTTGCTACGAGTTCAGCGTAAAAAAAAACCATTGATTGGCTGACCGAATCCGGCCTGCTGTTCTGAGCAACAAAATCATTCAATCCATCTGTCGCAGAAGCTCTCAATTTTGGGTGACTCCTCAGGACTTATCTGACGGTATGAAGGTGGCTCAAGACAACCATATGTGAGAAAAAGAGGGCACAGGTGCGCACAGAGAGATGGCTATACCAGAGAACCTATTGTAAACTGCTGAATCACCCTAAGTCATTCTGAGACGGTTTTGTTCGATCCATGACCATGTTGATCGTTATGGGACCTGAGGGAGAAGAAGCTGTACTGTGTCACATTCTCCAGTTCCTTTCAGTGGGTTTGTGACAGCCAGGTGGTGCCCATCTCTTTTCCAAGTATGTTTGAGCTATAGGACTAGGAATTATGTGAAGACCTCACACTCACAACAGGTTCATGTGATTGCAAGCCCAGCGCTTTTACCACTGAGGTATCCCACTATACCTTCACATTTACCACTGAGGTATCCCGCTATATCTTCACATTTACCTTTTTATAAAGATCTCCATGAGAAAGTACTTCCTCTGGTCTCACAAACTTTATCAGTGACTCAGGGTGAGTCATAGCTGCTAAATCATAGATCTCAGGGAGAGTATAAGGGCAGAGAGGTATGTCAGAATAACAACCATGCTGGTAACTTTTTCTGTATTTCTGCTTGCCTCTACAATAAAGATAGTTTGCCTATGCATCAGGTCTCATGGATAGGTTGGTTCAGCTGATCTGAATTTCAAAACAATGAATTATGTATTCTATGCTCTGTATGAAGTGGGGTGCGGGAGTTTTCAAAACCAAGAAGATCAATCGATTCATTTAAATATAGAAAACTATATAAAACAAAAGAGGCAAAATAAATAGATGATAGACAAGCCTCTGTGATAAAACAATGATTTTCTTATGGTAGGTAATCCAAGTAGGCTCATCGCTGTCAAATATAAACCAACCCTGCTTTACATTTATTTATCTGTCCCAGTCTCAGATAAAACATCAGCCTATAAACAATGAAACCCAGGCTAATGTTGAAAATGGTTTCCCTTATCCCTGGTGTCAAAGGTTCCGGGTTCCAACACGATTTGTGTGCACGATTTTGAAAAGACTTCCTAAGTTCACCCAGCTGCAAATGGGTACCCAGCTCTCTTCAGAGCTGGGGAAGCTGAAGGCAGTGAGGATGAGCAGCTCCCACCTCAGATACACCGTTGCTGGTACTAGCTGGCTCATGAACAGTCACTTCACCACACGGCATTAGCTATATGGGAACAAGAAAAAATACTGTTGACTAACGTTAGCCTATATATTAGGTGTACTGCTATACTTACGTTCCTGGGTCCCCTCTCATGATGGAGGTCTGTGGCCGTCTGTATTAAAGAATATATAGTACAGATCCTTATAACTGACAGCATGCACCAACCTCACCTGACTATATCACCTGAGGTTTAGAACTTGCCTTTATAGTGATCGTTATCTAGCTGATAAACTTGGACCGGGATACCATCAATGACCTGTATATGTAAGAAGAAGGGCCATGATTGATGCACTTACCTTTTTTATGGTAATGATCAGTTGATACGTCACACACATAATTCTGGTTGATGCCAAACACAAATGCAAAAAAATCCGATCTTTTTTTCTGGTTGTCATGGAGCATGCTAATGATGCTAGGACAGTTGTTAGAGCATTTTACAAAAAATTTTTATGACACAAAGGTAATATACTTTTATGGTAATAAAATGTAAATGTAAAATGAAATTGTATCACATCCAAGGCTTTGCTTTGTCGATACAAAATAGTAGATCATTACAAAAGAATGACCACAAGAAACAACATGGTAGAAAAGGAATGGCCAGAGACTGTTGATGATTTTACTGCAGTATAGAAGCAGTACCAGGTCTTTGTGTCGATCCCCAACAAGTCTTTGGTGGTAGCTACACTTTACATATATGTTATTGAAAACCAGAAAACTAGTATATATGAACAAAGACAGAGGTTTGAAATCTTCTTTAAATTCAATTTATCCACCCATGATCCTGAACCAGGGGGCCCTGGTTTAATTCCCAGATTGGGCCAACACATATTGCAACACTCTCATCGGTTTCAGAATATCTCAGGTGACATGTAGATTCGAGTTAGGATGACTGACCGGAAACCCTCCGGGATATTGACCCCGATGGAAGCGGGATGACAGAGACAGACCCATTTCCTTGATAACTTGAAGATACACTTTGAATGCAAATTATCCACCTTTTCTTGTTTGCTATTTAGCAGACCTACTGTGTCGGAGTGTTGTTTCAGAGTATGCCCTAGAAATTATGTGATGAGTGAGTAGGAGCTTGGCATGACCAGACTCCTGAGCAGAGGGTTCAACAACCGGGATAACGAACTAGTAACATAGTCTCGCATCTTTATTCTATACTAAATAGTGGAAGAGCAACTAAAGGTTTAGTCCTTGAAGGATTTTGAATCATATATCATTATAATTAGAATAATCTATTTTATTTAACAAGAAAAAGAAAATATAAAATTATTTACATCTCTGCATGTATGCATAAAGTATAGGTGTATGAACAACTACGAGTATACTTTGATTTTTTCTCTGGGTAGGTCGGTACCTGACTGAAGCTAAAGCTCTGTAGAGAGACAAAATGTATGAATATAGACAAAATAGTATTAGAGATTCCCACTAACCATAATAGTTAATTGTAACTGTTATGATTTCTAGTTTTCTATGAGGGTTACAGGTTAGAGACTATTTGCTATAACAGAGAATATTGCAGACTTAATAAGGACTCTCTGAACCCTTGGCACATCCTGCAGCATCTGGGCTACTGCCATAACAAAGTGATACTCTGAGTCTGTACTGATTCCTACTGTCGGTGCCGCCGAGTGTGATAGCGCTGTCTGACTCTGAGATGCCTGTCGAGGAGACATCAGGGCCTTGTTAGCATGAGGCGACTCCTCTTTTGTGAGGCATCTATTACCTGGTTGCGTATCTAGAGGCTGAAACAAAAGAAGTCCAGGATATGACGTTGTTCTCTCTTAACGTCTTGCGTGTCTAAGGACAGAACTGTGGTGTTTGTTTCCGTATCAACCAGCAAGCACAGGCGACCATGGAATAAGCATGCAACCAATAGATCATCATTTTGATAACCTTGACACTTTATAAACAAGCACGTCCACAGAATTCTGTCTGCGTCATCGAACTCACTTTCAGGCACAGCCAGGAACATGGGTTTGGAAAAACCTACATTTCAGGCACACTTATGAGCAGTGGAGCTGAGAATGCATCTGAAACCCCATTTTAGACGCCAAACCTGATCACGTGAATGCACCTAATAGGCTAATACATAGTCATCATTATTATTTTTAACTGCAGATCCATGCGGTTTTACATTATTGCTAGATTAGATGATTTGATGGGGATAGAGGAAAAGCTCAGTGGTAGAGCGCTGGCTGGGCATGCAAAAACCTGGGGACGAATCTCAGTCATGGGGGCACCCATTGTAAGTATGAGCTCCTCACTTTAATTCTAGCTCCAAACAAAAAACAACCCTTTTCTATGAGGTGGACTATTTATTTTGACCAGCTCGGTGTGCTTCATGCTAAGCCATAGCTGGTGGATAAAAAACAAGTATCTGACCCGGCAGCTTCACAACAGTAAACACGTCCCACATGCAAGAAAAAGAATTTCGGCGGCTGACTTATCACAACCGAGAGTACTGTTTGCCAAATTGTCTTTTGTGTCAGAGGCTTGGACTTGCCAGTTGGTGGAGATGACAGCTCATTTTGAGTGCCCTCTGGCAAATGTTCTTGTTCGCGATTGCCGATTTCAGCTGCATTCTCTCGGAATATCAACAGAAGTGATCAATGTAAGCTAGCACCATGACCATCGGGTAGCAAAAAGGGTTAGCTGCAGTGTAGAGCCCGAACTGATACTATCGGATCAAAGAGAAAAGAAGACAGCTTTGTGATAGAGCCCGAACTGATACTATCGGATCAAAGAGAAAAGAAGACAGCTTTGTGATAGAGCCCGAACTGATACTAT
>Ga0224511_10002787_pt1 | contig 12066 bp, 1 predicted proteins | sample SF_May12_sed_USG_2_FD_169988 | JGI IMG/M metagenome (GOLD analysis project Ga0224511, IMG submission 169988) | Sediment microbial communities from San Francisco Bay, California, United States - SF_May12_sed_USGS_8_1 | ecosystem: Environmental > Aquatic > Marine > Sediment | place: USA... | reverse complement strand
TAGCGCATGAGCGGAACTCCATTTTCAAATGTAAACAACATACATGTACACTCCATGATCCCTGAGTACCAGAAAAATATGACTACACAATGATGTAGTACGGGGCGACTTCTTACAGCCGCCACACAGGCACTAAACACCAGCTGTAGTAAGTTATATTAAACTGATGAAATGGAAAGCCCTCAGGAAGCATAGCCTGCACGAAAAAAGACCAAATGTAGCAGAGAATGCAGAATGAGTCAAAGTAAAGGGTGCCAACCACATTAGAACATTTTCAACTGAATTCTGATGCTGAAGTCTGAAATTTTTTCTGATTCATTTAAGCTAGCGCGCTTCATGGATTTGTGTTTAATACAGCTTCAACGCAGCCATAATAAAATTCAATCCTTAATTAGTTTAACCAATATTTATTAACAAAAATATACAATGCAAAAATAATACATGTTGCATAAATACAATTGATAACAAGATTTGACAGTAACATGAGTGGCAAGTGAATCCTCAAATATTATATTGACATACTGTTTTACTTAAGGTGGTGAGACATGTTGTAATGGCCAAAGCAGCCCCCAAAAATCCATTAGTCATTTTCAAAAACTAGAGATGATAATTATTGAAATGAAATAAGCAAAATACTGTGATGTTACCTCGAAAGTACCAATTTTTATTAATAAAACATAAAATTAATTGTTATTTAACCATTAATTAGCCAAAACAATGGATTTCACGCGGACCAGCAGAACTCAAAATCTAATAAGAGCATACCTTTCACACTTAGGCATATAAAAATCCATGCACTAACGGAGGTAATCTTAGAGTTTTATGAGTGAAACATCAATAGTTTGTCCAAAAATGAAAGGGTTAGACAGTAGGACGTAAACAAAAGTTTGAACCAAAATTGATTTGTATTTTTTGGACAAACTATTGATGTTTAACTCATAAAACTCTAAGATTACCTTCGTTGGTGCATGGAGTTAAATACGGCTAAATTGTACGTTATGTTGTGTATGCAGGTACTTATGCGCTGCTATTGAAATGAACTATAATAAAATAATTAAGTTGCTTCTCAATAACATTTGTTGACTACTTTGCGGCGGTTATGTTTATCTTTTGTATTGTAACGCTTGGTTAACTACTTTGTCTAAGTTTTCCAGTGTGATTTAAACAGAAGATTCGTCGATATCTTAATTGTTAACTTCCTGATTAATGCCTACAAAACATCTGTATTACATTTAACAGAACATTATACCAGTATGCTTGTAATAACAATGTCAACACGGAATAATTATAATGTTTAGAATAGACGTGTTGAAGTGTAAACGAAAATATGGAAGATAAGCATTCATTAGATTAAAAAACGAAGTACATGCATGGACAGCGTATTACCAACATGGATATAAAGATTTTGACGGCGTTTTGTTTAATACGGAGGTCTTATGAATCGTGTTCTTAAACAAATAATTCAGAAACCTGAATGTTACTTCTTAGTTAAGTTTGATGTTTCATGAATTTCATTTGAACACGTGCAAGCATCTTAAACTGTGCATTAAAACGAAAGAATTAAAACTGATGTAATTATGTGAGTGCAAGTAAACCCATAGAAAAACCATTTTACAAACATGGAATTGGTTATGAAGATTTTAATGATTTTGTGCGTTAGTGGATGGTCTTATGAATGGTGCTCTCCAGATAAAACTCCAGGTAAACCCTTATTAAAACATTGTAGTGTGTTCATGATGTTTCTTTGTAATGCGTGTATGTAGTAGCAACAAAACCCTTTTCACAAACAAGAATCCACTTGTCGTGCAGAAGCATGCCTCACGATTTTTTATGGCAAACCGCCTGTGTACATCACATTAAATTTAATGACCTCCAGTTCGTCGTGAGGTCGTTAAAGATTTCTTCAAACGTTTTCCCTAAATTTGCATAGCCAAACTTAAATATTTTAAAATTATAAAAGTCACAGAATACTAGTCTCATCCGGGAACTTGACCTTAATATTGTGTTAGAAAACTAACTGCTTTAAGTAAGGCATGCTTTAATTCTCGACAAAAAAAGCCTTTAAAAAAAGATTATATTTTCTTTATACAAGCGCTGGTGGTGCAAGGGATAAGACCCTGGGTTTATTTATTTATGTTTTTAGATCGAATTAATTCACTTTTGGCGTGGGTGCGAATCCTCAAATCGGGTTTTTAATAAAGGGTGTTTTTTCTTTTCATTCTTTTTCTACATATGTATTAATTTTTATCTTTAACTATAACAACTATATTTAAAAATAATAATAAATACAAGACAACAAGTACGTATTTAACAGTACACGTTTTTCAATCGCACAAAAAGCCATACATGTAAATTAGATTTAAGACATTTCACAACATGTGCATTTATTAAATGACGAGTTTGTTTCAGTGATGCCATCTCTCAAGTGATTTATTGCGTCTGACTTCGAAACGCGTGTGAAAATTCGTGTATACAACTCAACTCAACTTGTTTTCCTCAAATAAGCCCTTGAATCACGTGAAACACATTGAACAGATTAAGCAATTATCGTTTTCGCTTTTTTGTTCAGTTTACGTTAATACAACGACAGAAACCCAAAATTGGTGTTCGAAAATGCATTTGTTAACATATGGTTCTAAACCAGATAGTAAACGATAAAAATATTTAACTTATTATGTATGAAAATACGACTTCAAGCAGGATTCGAACCATCGACCCTCAGTGTTCAAAAGACAAGTTTTCTTGCTTGCACTCTACCCACTTCACCACCGCTGCGTAGCTTCTGTCGTTGGCAAACAGTTCGTATTACTAAAGTATAAGGTTAATCCTGTAAACTGCTTAACTAATTTTAGATGTCCCAGATTTTTTCCAATACAAACAAACTGTTTACAAACAAGCGTATGGCACTAAGTATTGTCATTGAGGTTTGTAGTGGCACTCATGCATATTCCGTATACAACCGTGTTAATAAACAGAACACTAACGAATCGAATTGACTTTTAAACAGGTCACCTATGTTATATCGTAAAGGTATATCGTAATTTAGTAAGTGAGTTTCAGATAGATCGTCTTTAGGTATGTGGTATAGGTGATGCGCTGGCACGCTGACGTTTTGGGTTCGATTCCCTACAGCTGCGTTTTTTATTTTGAACTAGTTTTATGAGACCGGTTAGTTTTCCCGAGTTTCACAATTAAAACAATGAAATTGGGTTTGAAATCGCATAGTAGCTTCCGATGCATGTACATCACTTAGAGTTGAACATGGCTACGAAAAAGAAGAATGGCTATAAGCATCTAAAATAAAATAAAAATTATATTAAAAAACGACACTAAAAGACTAAAAGTCATTCGTAATATGCGCATTAAGAACAACTAAGCAAAATGGTTTTTAAAAACTTTTTCTAGCGGTATTCGAACACTAACCTATGGTGTGACAGGCGCTGACTCAAACCGATGTACTAATTATTTCTATCTATCGTTGTGCATGTCGAAATCCTTTTATGAGATAAAATCCAATACTCTACTGTCGATTAAATAACCGCACCCCAACTAGCTTACGATTGTATCCGAACAGTAAAGAGTCTCACTTCAAACCTCAATGACAATATCGTTGGAGGACTATAGTAGATGTAATATGCTTTATGTGACAGTCAACGTAAATACTAGATCATATTCTTTTTGAAAAACAATATGTTCGCCCCGTACATCAATCCTTTTAGTTTCATACACACATATATACTAATAATTGTCAGTGGACTATTTACTTGCTTGTAATCTTCATCAAGTAGAGTACAATCTTGGATGGACCGAAAGAGTTATCCAAGTGTATAAATGCATGTAGCATCATGTTATATGCATATTGAAAGATGCATATAAAGTGCATTTTTCTTTCAGCGGTATCGTTTTGTACCTTGTCGACAGCTAGTTCACAAGTTGTGTATTTGGATTCAAGGGGCGTTCCTCGATACAAAAACATTACATGTTTCTGTGAATTGGAGATGCAAGGACTGGTGACTGTGACGGCAATAAGTCTAGACTTTCTGAGACTGATTGGAATAAGTTATGACAACGTTGCATTTGAAGCAACATTTCTGAACAAGACACAATATAAAACGATTGGACTAAATCGTTTATTGTACGTTATGTCGCCTATGAATTTGCGATTAATACAGTGTGCTTGAAAGTTGAAGATAAATGTATTGTTCTTAACTTTTTTAGTTTAAAGTTTAAAGTTTCTGTATACCTATCACAAACATATACAAATACCATATGATTTTGAAAACAACATTAAGTAATGACTACTGATGCCAACTGAGCACACCATAAACGCACTAGATAAGTGTTATTCCCGATTATAATTGTTTTGAAGTTGTGTATTGCATTTTAGGTACAAATATAACGGTTACTTGTAAAAGAGTTACACTCAAAGGAGATACAATGTACCACACCTTTCCTAAAAATGGACAGTGTATCGACTGATGTTCCACGTCAGGACAGCTTACCAAAAGGTAAAACGTGTTGAGATATGTACAATGTTGTTGTAGACATGCTGTAAAAACGAATATTTTAAATAATTATTCATCATAAAAAAGTTTATAATTAATTGAAAACGTTCTATTTAAACTATCGTAGTTATACCCCCAATTGCGCTTTACAGTGACCATAGGAGTAGGTGCAGGTTTCGCTGGCCTGTCAATCATTGTCGCCGTCATAGTAGGCGTTAGTTGCTATAAAAGGTTGGTATACACGCGTAAATATACAATCACAGTCTACATCCAATTTGCTTATTTAGTTAATAATAATATAATAATTTATATTGAAAAAAGTTAAACGCTAAAACAATGCCTAATTCAAATAAATTTCCATAAAATCATCGGGTAAATGTTGTTAATAAACGTACATTATATTATAGAAAAAGAAGTCACACAGAAGACGCTGCATTAGAGCCAACATATATAAACGAAAATCCTTCAACGGGAAGAGATGCAACGTATACATGTTTAAATGCAAATTCTACAACAAGAACCGATCAAACATATACGTGTATACACGCAAATCCCACGATGGGAACAGACCATCAACCCACTGTCTACTACAATATAATGTAAAGACGGCATGGATGACCTGGATAGAAAATGCACCTTATCGTATATTATGTCGTATATGTCGTATATGTCGTATAATAATATATTTGTAAAATTTTACTTTATAACGAATTGTTTTATTATATAGAAATATTATATATTTACAGTATTGATAATCATTTGTTTATGTGTTGCAAAAACCTGTTTAACTTAAACTATCGGTTTATCTAGGTGTCAATACTTTGATAGCTATATTTATTTAGCGTTCAGTAACGCTTGAATTTCTGTCTAGCCTAATATTTGATTACATAATACTTTTCTGACATTTCTTAAACTTCCTAGATTAACATGATTAACTATTTTACTTATCGACTTGCATGCCATTATTATAGGAACAGTTTTGAAAGAAACATTATTAAAATAGAAATGTTAAAACGTGTTATACTAGGAGTCAATATATATCATGTTTGGTTCATTTGATAAACTGACATGAATATTAACGGATCAAACATGTGTTATTTTACAAGTGTTTTATGCCTATTCCAACATTGTGAATGTCTATTTAGGTTTATAATTCTTTATGAATGTCATAAATGAACCATATCTTTGCAGTTTAATATCTGAAACAAAACTGCATTGTCAGTCAACTTCTCTTGGCGGGTATTACTATCATAAACTAACAATGAGACAATCTAGACGTCTTGGAGGCACATAGCGACATGATGATCCTCAATGTTTCGGCGCAATGTCTGGCTGCAAATATAGCAATGTCACAATGTCTTTATCACTAACGCTGATGTAATTGGCTTCAGTATTTTTAATGTTTCGAATATATCTTAATCATGTATCATTATGTTATCTTGAAATAATTATGAATATAAATGATTTGCATTTTAACCGGACAGTTTGAAGTAAGCGTTGTTTGTTTCTTATTTTCATTGACTTAAATGTAAAATAAATTTTATTTAAACGATATCAATTAAACAGTCTATATCATGAACTTACTATAACTTACAGCTTAAAGGAACGTAATTTTATAAAAAAAATAATCCAAAAAGCAACTCAATAATACTTAAAGACACTAACATTTAGAATCTACAGCTATAAAATGTTAATTGCATTTTAGATACACAAAGTCATGGTATAAAAGTATCGTGTGAAAGAGTGATCAAAGAAAGTAATACTACATCCACCTTTCAAACTGTTGTAACAACAGAGGAGTCTCTGAAATTTACAACACAACCAAAAGGGATAGATGACAGCAACAAAGAGAGCGTCGCTTCTTCCCGCACCACTTCCATGTACAATACCTCTGAGTCATAAAAAAGGGTGTCTACTGAAGTTGTCGTCGGATACGACAGCTGGGAGAAAGGTACACATGTTTAATTTGTAAACAAACTACACACGATATGTTTAGACTCATAAATTATTTAAAAAAACATAGGCATAGACCTTTTATAATTAAGAGAACATCTTACAACGTATAAAATACATGTATAGTTGTTTTTATGTTTAAATTAAGACAGGTATAGTTGCTGTCATGATTTCAAGCTAAGAACATGTTAACCAATGTACTTACAGTGGTCATAGGAGTAGGTGCCGGTGTCGCTGGCCTGTTGGTCATTGCTGCCGTTATCGTTGGGGTGATTTACTTTAGAAGGTAGGACCAAAGGCATTAAATATATAATATTATGTATGCATTTTACAAAGCGAGGGAATAATATTGCAAATTATTCGCTAATTAAATTTAAATTCATATGCAGCATAATGTTTCAACTCTTAGTTCTGATAAATTACAATAAGCAGTAAGGCACAATTTCCTATTCAAGTTCTTGTTTATCATATAGGAAACGTCGTAACCAGAAAGACGCCAATTCTGATGACGGCAGTGATGAAGTAGAAAATCCCATGTATGATGCCACCGATCCACACGTAACAAATCCACCACATTCTAACGCAAATCCTACAAAGGTAGCGGAAAACCAAACTGATGTATACTATACATCTGTAAAGAGAGTAAGATGGACCGTCCCAGAAATCGGTCAGAATAATCAAGTCAATCCATCAGCTAAATCAGACACAAATCATGGAAAAGATAATGAGATCATCGATGATAATAGTACTTGTGCTCGACCACAACCACCACTATTAAACAAATATGAAAAGGTCAAAGGCAGTGCTTTCTCAAACATTGATGTGGATGAATATGGTTATAATGTTACTACACAACGGACTGGTGATAGAAGAAACCTTCACACCGACAATGTGTACAACCAGTTGTCATTAAAGTAACGTTGTGCGTTTGGCTCATACTGCCTAACAATGTGTACACCATTGTCATAATAGCCATCTAGTATTAATGTGTTAATGCTTTGAATGTTAAGTAGGTGCAATATGCATATATTCTGTATAAAAATGTTGTATATATTTTGATTGCATCATCAAGTCAAACTATTGCTTGCATTGGTTTACTCTTTGTTTGTAGATTGCTTTGGTACATATTGAATGCTCTATTTTGAATATATTCATATTGACGAATGTGTTTAAGCTTAAAAGATTATTCCTTTTGGCAGCTTGAAATCTTAAAAATCAGCAGAAAAAAGTGCAGTTTTTTTATTAAGGTTTGTGATGTTCTGTGTGTTTTTGCACGGGCCATTTTGTCATGGTGCTCATAAACTTGACTTGTCCACATTGTTTACAACATTCTTTCTTTGAACATCTCTTCCATTTATATAATCTACAGCTTGTACGTATTTTAAATTCCAATAATAAGCTTTCAAAAGTAAGGTGATACTGTTTCAAAAACAGTCTTCTTTTTTTCTGTATGTTGGCTTTCCGTCTCTGTTAAATGATTTGGACTGTTTAAAATTCTATGTGCCGAGTTGGGTTTTATTAAATTATTCAGAGTAATAAAAAAATAAGGAGATGTTCAAATAAAGAATGTTGTAAACAATGTAGATATGTCAAGTGTAAGGGCACCATGACAAAATGGCCCGTACAAAAACTAACACACGGAACGTCACAAAACACGTACAACATCATGACGCAACAGACATTTAGAAAAACTATATTTTTGTGTTTTTCGGATTTTTCTTTTTTATTTTCTTTTTTATTTATAATTTCTTAAATGAATTCTCCAAGAAATGTTGAGTTACCGCCTTGGTACGGTCAATGACTTTCATTGAGAGATGAAACCAGTTTTAAGCTATAGCAAACCTCACACTTTCTCAACACTTTTTGGAGAAGAAAAAGAAAGAAAAAAAGCATTTACTCTCGCGAATCAGGCCACTAAGAAGCTGAACAAAACGATAGAAAAGTAAAAAGAAGTAAAATTGAACAGAAATGTGTGAAAAAGAGAGAGAATTCTAAGTACAAACGTATTTTACCTGTGAAAATCATCACAGGTCCGTGGCAGAATGGCCAATGTTAGAAGAACATAAATGGTAAAGTTATTATTTAAACCATAGCATCATTATTTTCCCTCCTGACTAGGCTTCGAGAAGGAAATTCATTATACAGTTATATAGTAACAGCCATGCAACTCTAGACAAAAAAACTTATACAAATTAACTAAGTAATGACTGCTTACGCTGCTTCCCAAATCCCGACTGAATGGTCCTTTCAAAATGGAAAGAAGAAGTGAATTGAAAAAAAATGAAAAAAATGTACAATCACGTGACAATAACAAAAAGGCAGAACGCTGAAGTTTTATGACGTAATAAATCGCTTTTAATTTTAATTGGAAAAGGGAAGGCCATCAGGAAACACAGGCAGTATCAAAACAATAACAAACAAGATGGCCGTCCTTTTACTTTCATAAAACAATAATAAAGTTGATAAATGTATAAGTAGTTTCTTTTAAAAATAAAAGCTTTAAAAAACTAATGAAAGGCTAAGTTTAAGATACCTTAGAGTGAAGGTTTGCAGATTCTCGTTTATTTCTTTAATTTAGCAGGGTGAATAAAAGGCAGACGATCAAATGCCCTTCATCCCTTGTTGATTTAAAATATTTGAGTTGAGAAAAATCTATACATAATTTAACAATTGTAAGAAACTTTTTTTTAAAAACGCTGTTTGTATTTTTGATGACACAATATCTGAAATACAGTCAAGAAAACTGCTGTAGAATTATGAAATAGGAGCATGAACCCGAAAATTTAAAATAGATATAATGGTGTTTACACGGTTGCTAGTCTATCAACATATCACAAATACAAATGTTTAGTTTGAATAATCCTCTACGGTCACAACATCTGCTTTAACCTTATTTGTAAAGAACATGAACCCGAAATGTCAAGGTCACGGCGTTTTGGTAACGGTCGGTCTATCTTAACAAAACATGAAGAATTGGCAAATATATGTTTAGTTGCATGCATCTTAAAAATAATTTTCTTGATAACACATCAAGTAAACATAAAGCAGGGTCAAAACATACACCTTTAAACACCAATTCATTTTAATTGAATACAGGCACACAAACACGCTCGAAATACGATCTTGTCGACGTCTTATTTTTATTACCGGGTACCGAGTTTGACATGCTCCTATGCAAGTTAATAGCGTTTTTAACAATTTTCTTTTTAAACGATTAAGTTGTTGTCGTGCATTTATTCAAATGTTTAAATATTCCATGATCAACCCGATAGCTCTTAGATATTTGATACAAGCAGACAACTTTACGGCACACATAAATAACGTCTTTAGTGCGTGCAGTCTCAAGCCAAAAACATTTAATACTTTCATCAGGAAATAATGCCTCCCATTTATGTAATTAATGACATGTTATTAGCAAAGCAGACCATTCTTTTCAAAATATACATTCCTATCATGTTGTTCATATTTTAAGTGTGTAGAGAGAAAATATCGAATGTTTAGGTTTTATTCTCTACTCTCTGATGACTAAGTGTATGGCTAGTTATGGTAGGAAACATGATTAAACCCCCAATGAGTCAACATTAGTTAGAATAATAATTTTATCGTATTTGTGCGTGCGTTCGTCCGTCCGTTAGTTCGTTCGTGTGTGCGTCCGGATTGGGCTTGTCCGGGCCGCAACTTCATATTTAAAGGTTGACATATTCTAATATTACTCGGTACATATGTTAACCTTGATATCATTTTGATATCTCAAAAGGTGTGTTCAAACGTAGAGGTCAGAGGTCAAATTTTAATATTAAGCAGTTTATATTTTAATACCTTCACAGAAATGTTTAGGACAATTTTACCGATCATACCAAATTCAATAACACAATGCCAGTAACTAATAAGTGTCGTACTTCAATCAGAGCTAGGTGGCATCAACAGATATCAAATGTAAGTGTATATCCAAATTACCTTAAACATTATGTTGCTAGATGGGGATGGTACTTATGACCCTATATGAGTGGACATACCGGGGATGATAGGGAAGGCGGGACTATAACATTGTCAGGAAATACATGTTCGAGTAACAAGAAGGATAAAGTAATGAAATAACTATATCAAATTACTCAATTCCGAATGGCAAGGTTTTACCATCTACGTCCCCGTTCACTTGACTACTTTTATTCAATGAGTAGGATGCTAAAGTCATATGTTAGAATTACTAGAGATCCCTTGATCCCTATTTTCTATGCGAATTCTGAGGGGCAATAACAGAAACAAAGAACGTCAATGATAGAAGTGTGTGTTACTCTCCCTTTGTAAAGAAGAGGAATGGAGACATAAAACATGGCTAGCAAATATTGGTCTGTTTCAATAAGAGGCTATAGCTGAAATGTACATGGAACTGTTTAAATCCATCTGGGGATTTATACACACGATCAACCGTGTGTTCCTTAACATTATGACATTTCAACCGCCTCATAACTGTGCGTACACAGTTCCTTACTACAGACAGTGTCAATAATCGCCACAGCATGCTCTAAGAATGATCATAATTTAAGTATTGGCGTTTAGAAATGTTTTTTATTCCTTCAGACAGCTAGAGTTGCTGAGCAATATGAATGACACTTGTTCTTCATCAAATTTATTGAGCAGAAATTTGTCATTTTACATACGTTTCGGCAACAAAAACTTTCTTGTTTTATAAAGTTCAGCAACCTTATATCAATAGTCTAGCATTGACAGTTTGCACAATTCATCATTCTCGTTTTTACAGAATTTCAATATTTGAATTTCTATATTTGAATTTCAGAGATCTTTTACACCTCAGTCAATAATGGAAGCTAGATATTATTAGAAATATGGCTAAACTTGTACAATGCGTTTCGCAAAAATGCTATGTCTGTTTTTAATACCCCTATACTCGGTCACAAATTGTGCAATATGTTAAGTAGACTAAATTAATAACATTGCAAAAGGAATTGCAAAATTCCATGACAAATAATTTGTTTTAGACAAAAAGTATATAAAAAACACAACAACAACAAAATAAAAGAGCAAACATAAATATCCTTTCGAGAGCCAGGAATCGAACCAGGGACTTCTAACACCACAGTCCGATGCGTTACCTCTCGGCCTTCGAGTCAACTCAATGTATTGATTAAAGTCAAACTATTTAACTGTTTCAATGCAATGGGTTGAAACAGTATGTATAGTTAGCTTGGTAAACGACAAATATGGCATGATATGTGGAAAAGGTGATTAAAGCATGAAACTTTCACCAAATGTAGATCAATGATTCTTGTTTTCAAAACTGCGAGGAGACAAGCATGTGAGGCCCTCTTTCCTCGTTTTCTGAGGCCCTGAAAGGGGTCACATATTTCAAACATTTAAAACAAGGAAATCCTAAATATTTTTTTAAAAATAATACAAAATCCGATGTGTACAAAAAGACAATATTGTAAAGCTTAAATATATTTTTTTTCCTTTCATGATAAATTAACAAAACTTCATTTTTATGTAAATGAGGCCCTTCATTAAGATTGTTTTGGTTAAAACCAGGAAAGAAATGCCCGAAATAAAGAAGATAAAATTACATGTATTTCTTAATATAGCTACTCAT
>Ga0224511_10002785_pt1 | contig 12067 bp, 5 predicted proteins | sample SF_May12_sed_USG_2_FD_169988 | JGI IMG/M metagenome (GOLD analysis project Ga0224511, IMG submission 169988) | Sediment microbial communities from San Francisco Bay, California, United States - SF_May12_sed_USGS_8_1 | ecosystem: Environmental > Aquatic > Marine > Sediment | place: USA... | reverse complement strand
ATAGATTTGGGAAAATGACTGGATAATTAATAAATCGGTATACTTTGACATTCTGGAAAAACAAAAATGTTTATGCGAAGGTGACCCGGAACTGTCGATGACCCGAAACTGTCGAGTTCACTGTAGGCCTACTCTTAATTTGCATCGTCATGTTTTATATAGGGTTCTTTTGTTTATACTATATGCAACGAGCATTTTTGCTCAAACAATTGTACTATATATTATAGTGCAATACATTGTCAGGCTTGTTTTGCACCCATTTGTATTGTATGCTAACAGAAATAAAACACTTAAAGATCTTATTGTCCGATAATCCTAAGTTTTATTATGGAATAATTTATTGATGAAATAGTAACAGATTTAGAACTACTATGTAAAGAAAAAAGAGTCAGTCGCTTGCGAAATGACTATTTAAAGCGAATTGACCTTCTTTGTTGAAAATGGCCTACAACCCACAACTTAAGCCAGCATACAAATATCTAGTTTACCGGTAATAAAACTTGTTAAACACAAAACATGTATACACTGTAAAATTGTTTCTGAATTTATTTCAGTGTCGGTACAAAAATATAGAGGCTACGACCAGCGTAGCCCAAATACAAATACAAAAACAGGATTTAAATTAGGAAAAAATACAAATTATTATTTAGAACAAAATCCTGCACGATTTATTTCCACGCGCTGCGGATTACTAGGCACCGGGAACAAGTCTATTTCTTACCAATAGCACTCAGGTGGGATTGGTATCGAGCGGGAACCAGCACGTGATTGATGAGATGGACAACGCCATTGGTCGCGGCGATGTCAGCCTTGGTCACGTGAGCGTTCTGGTTGACGCGAACTCCATTGCTGTCCACGTGCAGTCTGATAGTATCGTGGTTGCTGTCCAGTGTTTGAAGAGTCTCACGGTTGTAGAGACCGACGGAGTATTCGGTGTGTGGGACGACGTGGTACTCGAGAATCTCTGTCAGAAGTGTATGGTCGGACGTAAGCGTATTGACGAACGCATGTGGCAGCTGAGCGAAAGCGTGGTTGGTAGGCGCGAAAACGGTGATGCCGTCTGTTTTTAGAGCGTGGGCGATTCCTGCTTGCTGGACCAGGCTGAGAAGAGTGGTTAGGCTGGTTTTGTTTGCGACAATGTCAACGATGTCGCCAGTTGGTGGCACCATGACTTTGTTGATGACGTGAATGACTCCGTTACTGGCGTTGCGGTCGAACTCAATGATCTCAGAGCCCTCGATGGTGACCTTGTTGACGTGGCTGTAGATGTTGAAGCGGATACTCTGTCCGTTGAGCGTCGTGACCTTGAGTTCGTTACTTGCGGCGCTCTTGAAAACGCTGCCCTGAACTACGTGGTATTTGAGCACGTTCGTCAACGCAGTGACGTCACTTGCGAGTGCCAACAACGTAGTCGCTGGTAGAGCGTCGAACGCGTCGTTGGTAGGGGCGAAGATTGTGAAATTACCTGAAACAAAAAAACAAAAACAAACTAAAGCACTGTCTACCATTAACACAGGGTGTCGTATCTTAATCCGTTTCCTTTTCGAGTTACTTAATTTTAATTAGTTTTTTTATTACAGGTAAATGTATACATTTAAAATGAATATGCGTAGCTTTTAAAACGATTCAAAAACCTACACAATGATATGATGATACCCACGAGTGTTTCTAAATTAGAAAGATAGACCTAAACTAGAAAAATAATGTTATTAATTTGTTAATATAAAAATATTAACATAAAGCACCCGCATGTTAGTGTTGAATAATATTCAAACTTGTGTATGGGTTTATATTTGACTTACCTGAGTTAATGGCGTCAACAAGTCCAGCCTTAGTGACGAGACTGACCAGCGTAGAGAACTTCTTGTCACCGGCTAGCAACTCGACCGTGGTGGCGGCCAGACTGGAACCCAGGACCGCGAGCAGCAAGCAGACGACTTTCATATTGAGAGCTGTATATAGTTGGCGGCTAGATGTAAATATATAGTTGATCGTGTAAATGGTTGATACGTTGTTGTTAGTTGAATGCGGGGGGCGCCGTTTATATATCGGGAGTCCCACACATATCCCGTTTTTTCGCACGTGAATGTGGTGTTTATGTAAGTCTAAAACTTTCGTAACTACAATAATCGTTAGAAACGTCATTTTATTTGAAAAGTTTTGTAACGTTGATTTTAAAAGCTTTTCTACAAGAACATGTCTTAACACATGAAAGGTCTATGATAGCAAGCCCTAGACCACACTATTGTGAATTCATAATTGTTCGCGTGGTAGAATTGTTGTTTTGGGCAACTGATTTGATAAATTGATATTCTGTGGTTCTAAAACGGTTTCTCACTAATTAGGTGCACAGCATGTCGCCGCTGAGAAACTGAATTAAAAAAATAGTATGAGGCAGGATTACTATTTGTAATTGACAATATACCCATATATTAATTGTTACATACACACGATCTTGATACATTCGTCGTAGCAATATAAATACAAACGTTTTGTTCCAGAATTTAAATATCCGTTACTGTCGCCGAGTAAAGGTTCTTAGATTAATGGACTCAAAATACACAGACTCATAAAAACAGTTAAATATTTGATTAAAACATGTCACACATACAGTATTCTAGCACTGATAATCATTTGTTTTACAAAATAAAATATTTTAACTGAAATATTGCTACGATTACAGTTGTCGCCGGAGTGAGCGTCATTCTTTGAAATGAGCGTTACCGGGAATTATTGTGGAAAATACACATTTAAAATACACTAATAACTAGTATGTATTACCTAAAATATGTAGCGGAATAAATCTATCCTCAACTTCATTTATAATTTGTATCGTGTTTATGATCGTTGAGTAACACTTGCACTTATTTTCATTCATGCGGTTTTTTGGTCGTAGAGAGTAAAATATCCGTTATCAGTAATATATATAAAACCTAAATAAAAGTAACGGTTTATTATGGTTAACATTATATTTTTTGTAACAACAAATATGTAAACATCCCGACAGATCAACAAATAAGTATTAGTTTCATTTTTTTCCAAACATATTGCAACATATTTTAAATCTCCGTTATAAAATTTCCGTTACCGAAATTCGCAACTACACTTAAAAGTCGATAGCTTTACCTGAATATTGACGAAATCAGTTTACGTCATATATCTTACGTCATCAATAGTATTATTGCCGCCATATTTGCGAAGATTTTTGAATGTTTATACAGAGCTGCATGCATCAAGATGTAAACGTATGTGAGTATACATTTAAATCATATTGTATTTCATTGCTGATACATTTTATTTCTTAACACATATAAATCAAATGAAGAAATAGGCTTGAATTATTGTATTTTTATCAACTTGAACACGAAAACACTATATAAAGCATGCAGTACTCATGTACATTAAAGAAAATATCCGTTACCGGCCGATAAATTGAAAACGATAGTGTGATTAAGTATGCTAAATAAAGAGTATAACTACGTGTATATTCCAACTTGTTTTGCATAGACATATCGACAACCCATTTTTCTGACATCTGAAATGACGTTTGATTCAACAACATGCTGGAAATTACTTCATTACGTACAACGTCATTAGGCCCAATAAGAAGACTGAATATTTTGTATTTCGCTGTCTATGTGCACGTTTGGCGTAACGTGCTTTCCTCTATTTGTCTGAGCATCGGACGTCAATTCAAGCGTTCTGTCGATACGTTTATTAGCGGAGTATCCAGTGCGCCGAAGAGCGCACAATTAGGATTGCCGCCAACTCTTCCAAGTTCACAGTATACAATACAAGGACAGAAATGTGCATCTATGTCCATTTGGCGGTCAGTTTTGGAATTATAAGATCACATAATAAGGGGCCAGTGTCAAGATAACGAATGACGAACCTTTACACGTATTGACCAGGCTGTACAATGACAATACATTGTCACTGGTCATTGTCATTTGTAGACGTACTAGTAGTTATTGAATTGTAATTAACTTGGTCAGAAAGTGTGTCTCTTTCGAAAACATTACTATACTTCTATCATACAAATAACATACTCATTTTAATATTAATCAGAATACAAACATATACCCGTAGATAGTATCAAATAGTTGGTTTTCTTGTCTGTCTGTTGTGAAATATTACATTTGTGCACAATGTGAAGTGTTATAAGGTGCATTTTTTATAGCGCCACGTTATAACATGTTGAAGATGTATCTATTAGAATGTTTTCTCTTTTTATGTCTAAACAACTGTTAAATAGCAGCAATGTATAACATTTCTGTAAATTCAATGTTTAAATTTGTTTGTATAATTTAACTTTATCTAAATTAATTGTACGTATATTTTGGGCTCATATTGGTTTTTGTTACATTATACCGATCGGCAATTGTAGCCCCAAAAGAAAAACCAAAACTGTCCTGGGTCTAACCAATACTCCAACTCCACAGTCCTGGGTCTAACCAATACTCCAACTCGAGAGTCTTGGGTCTTACCAATTACCCAACTACACAGTCCTGGGTCTAACCAATACTCCAACTACACAGTCTTGGGTCTAACCAATTCTCCAACTACACAGTCCTGGGTCTAATCAATACTCTAACCACACAGTCCTGGGTCTAACCAATACTCCAACTACACAGTCCTGGGTCTAACCAATACTCCAACTACACAGTCCTGGGTCTAACGAGTACTCCAACTCCACAGTCCTGGGTCTAACCAATACTCCAACTACACAGTCCTGGGTCTAACCAATACTCCAACTCGATAGTCATGGGTCTTACCAATACTCCAACTACACAGTCCTGGGTCTAGCCAATACTCCAACTACACAGTCCTGGGTCTAACCAATACTCCAACTACACAGTCCTGGGTCTAACCAATACTCCAACTACACAGTCCTGGGTCTAACCAATACTCTAACCACACAGTCCTGGGTCTAACCAGTACTCCAACTACACAGTCCTGGGTCTTACCAATTACCCAACTACACAGTCCTGGGTCTAACCAATACTCCAACTACACAGTCCTGGGTCTAACCAATACTCCAACTACACAGTCCTGGGTCTAACCAATACTCCAACTACACAGTCCTGGGTCTAACCAGTACTTCAACTCCACAATCCTAGGTCTAACCAATACTCCAACTACACAGTCCTGGGTCTAACCAATACTCCAACCACACAGTCCTGGGTCCAACCAGTACTCCAACTCCACAGTCCTGGGTCTAACCAATACTCCATCCACACAACTACACAGTCCTGGGTCAAACCAATACTCCATCCACACAGTCCTGGGTCAAACCAGTACTCCAACTACACAGTCCTGTGTCTAACCAGTACTCCATCCACACTGTTCTGGGTCTAACCAGTACTCCAACTCGAGCGTTTTGGGTCAAATCAGTACTCCAACTACAAAGTCCTGGGTCTAACCAGTACTCCAACTACACAGTCATGGGTCTAACCAATACTCCATCCACACAGTCCTGGGTCTAATCAGTACTCCAACCACACAGTCCTGGGTTCAACCAGTACTCCAACTCCACAGTCTGGGTCTAACCAATACTCCAACTACAAAGTCCTGGGTCTAATCAATACTCCATCCATACATTCCTGGGCCCAATTAGTATTACAAACACTAAACTGGATTGAACCAGTACATATGTTTGGATGGGCGGGGAATCGAACCGAGAACCCCTGGTTTGGTAAGCCAGTGCGTTACCACTGTACCATAAGCGCTCACACTAGCTAGCAAGTATCATATTCTATATAAGGTGACGCATTTAGTGGCTGTATAAAATGTTTATAAATTCGTAACATCACATTAGGACATTCACACCTCCACAGCGACTTGTTGTTTATCCCAAGGGTGGTAGTAAACTATTTGCTTGTACTTGTTCTTCCCAGGAAAATTTGCTTCCTTGTATCTTGCACTGTGGGCCAGTAATTGAAGTTAACGATCTGTATGCCCCGACACCGAATGGGAATGTCTGAGTGCATCGTTAAATAAACGCACAACCCACCCCAAACAGTTAAATGGCTTTACCACATGACCTATAAGCGTCTGTCTCTATCAGTCTATGGCTAAGTGTGTAGCGCGTTTGATTACGTATCGGATGGTCATGGATTCGAATCCCACAACGGCATGCATATTTTTTTCATTTTTTTCACTATGAGTTACCATTGATTTGACAATGCTATTCAATTGTATATACTTAAAAACGTATTGTACAATTTACCGAACGTTTGTCATCACAAATAAGTTTGTGAATATACATATAAATCATATTTAAAAAAACACAACAGAAACCTATATTCCACGTACGCAAGATATCCCACTTCAGGATAAAATTATTGTAAAAATGTTGATGGTTTCCTTGATCTTCCTTCTGTGTTTTGGCAAGTCGTATATGTTATACATTAAAATATTAATAATCGCCAATAAAGGTTATTTGGCCAAATCCATGCATTTACTAGTTTGGTTGGGTCTCATTATCGAGTAATTTTGCTGATTTCATCAAGGTATGTTATGCAGTAAGGTGGAAAGGTTTGTTAGAAAAAGATCAACGACAGACTGCACATAACGTACGGCCGACGGAAAAATCACTTTGAGCATTTTGTCCATGGCTTAGATTGTTGTACTATTTTTGTCTAAATATATTTAGTACAAATTGTTACATAATGCAAAGTATAAGAGATGCTAGGTCTGTATCTTGATAACCTTATAATCGGTTACTTATTATACGATATATTAAGTACACTTAATGAATAAACATTGTTTAGGGAATTGCAAATTTTCGTAAAACTTTTGTTTTAGACAAAAAAGTACAAACACAACAACAAAACAAAAAATCAAACATGAAACCCTTGCCTCATGCATCTTTTTATTGTCAAAAGTTTATACACTACTATTCATGTAATTCACCCGGTGCATATATAAACAACAACTAAGACAAGCACATATTGTTATAAATCCATACATGAACATAGGCTTTTCTGCTGATATTCTTCTTTCTAAGTTGGTTATTCAATGGATATAAACAAATACAATGCTTTTATTTTCAATATCGTTATTACCATCGAGTTCACAATAACGTTCTCATCTGTCAAATCTACTAATGTTACTAATACAATGTATAACGTCCTATGTGAATTCTAAGTGAATGCAATTACAAACGTAATTTAGTAAACTAACATCGTTAACGCACAGTTACGCACTGGTATTATAAATCTGAGAAAAGGGAAAGTCCTAAGGAAGCACATAGTTGTAGGCAAATCAAACAAAAAAGATTATACCGATGCTTTGGAAATACAAGCTATAAAACTATAATTTTATTCACATAACAAAATTATCACTGCTAACAGTGAAAACATTTATCTAGTAAAACATTACAGTTCAATGAATCATATTTTACAATTAAACATGATAATTTTGTGGTCAGGGAATATGTGCAAAAATTGAAAATAAATCGGGGAAATCATGAAATCCCTAGAAATTTTCAGGATTTACATGTATTCCCTGACAGAATTTTACGTAGCTGGTGATTACATAAAATCCCTAAATTTCAGGGATTACGTGAAATCCCTGGTAAGGCACATTTCCTGTAACATATCCATAAATCCAAGACCATGAATTCCATATCTTAAAGTTGGTTTAACCAATTATCTAACATATTAAAGACATATTCTGCTGTAAGACTGATGAACAATAAATACCTTTTCAATTTGAATACTGCATTCTGTGCTTAGTCTGCCAGTGTTTTACAAGCATTTTGTAGTGATCCTAGTACCTCTATTTCTGTGTTTTTGGAGTTCCGTTCATGCGCTAGGGGGCGTCAATAGTGTGGCATCATTCATTACTACTGATGATCAGCTTCAATAAAACCGACGCTGCTGTTTTCTCGTGCAGGCTATGTGTTCTGAGGTCTTTCCCTTTTATCAGCTTAATATTACTTACTACAGCTGTTGTTTAGTGCCTGTGTGGCGGCTGTAAAAAGTCGCCCCGTACTAAATCATTGTGTAGTCATATTTTTCTGGTCCTCAGGGATCATGGAGTGTACATGTATGTTGTTTACATTTGAAAATGGAGTTCTGCTCATGCGCTAGGGGGCGTCAGTGGTGTGGCATCATTCATTACCACTGATGAACAGCTTCAATAAAACCGAGGCTGCAGTTTTCTCGTGCAGGCTATGCTTCCTGAGGGCTTTCCCTTTCATCAGTTTAATTGTACAGAATGTGCACCTGGCCAAGCGGTTCTACGACATGGCAGCAGAGACGAGTGGCGATGCCTACATCCTCGTGTCCCTGGCACTCATCAAACTGGGGCTCCTCTATGGCACAGACGTCTTCAGCAAGAAAGTAAGCAATAATTAACTAAATGGCTATTCGTTTTCTCTTCTGATTGTTGTGAGAGGTAGGTTTGGGAAAATATGAGATTTGCAAGCAGCCTTGGTAAAGTTTTGGGTCATTTTGTGTATGCATAACGAACATTGTTTTCATTGAATACTTGTACGTATTTGTTGACATTTATATTACAGTAAAAACCCTCTAAACCGGACATCAACGGGACCAGACAAAATGTCCGGTTTAGAGGGGATTCCGGTATACAGGGGATTTTCCTATTTGCGTTTACATAGGTGGTTAATCGACACTGTAACTATAGTTTACATTCAACAGCTCTTTTTATTCACTTCGAGGGGACACAATGTGTATGTTGTGTGCTTTGTTTGTAATATAATGATAAAAGTATGTTTTTGTGTTATGTTTGTTCAACTTTTGAATTAAATTAACACGTTCGAAATAAATCTTATTCAAAACAACTGAATAATAAAACGTATCAACATTCGTATAACTTAAAATATGCATACTTATACATGTACAAGCACAATGATGAGCAAACGCTAATACATACAAAAGTAACTCTTGGTGAACATGAAACAAAATCACTGCATTTATGTCAAATAACAACTTGGCATACTACACAATTTTACACATCTAAAATCTATTGAGAACAAAATTATTCATCGATTGTGGTCTGTTTTTTGGCGTTACACCTGATATTAACTATTTTCTTCTCTGTCATTGTCAACATATCTTGTATCAATATAGTCCGTGTCATTGGAATTTGATTGTTTTTTTTCATAATAAAAAGGAATATTAGATGCAGTTTCAATTTTAATTGTTGACGGATTGAGGTTGTCCGGTATTGAGAGGTCAAATAACATTGAATCTAACAATTTTGGCCGAAAAAGTAGTCCGGTATCCGGCATAGAGAGGATCCGGTATTCAGGGTGTTTTATCACATTAAAAATAGAAGGGGAAAATTCGGGACCAACGAAATTGTCCGGTTTCATGAGTATTCCGGTAATTAAATAGGATCCGGTTTAGAGGGTTGTTACTGTATTACTATTTAATAACATAGCTCCGTAACATTTATGTATTTTTAGCAAGCAGACATACAACTGTCATAATTGTTTTTATAAGCTTTATGAATGCATTTAGTTTCCAAAAACTAATTTTGCTACTGGCTGTTAATTATCTATGAAAACAATGGTCTAAAATTTATAAAACTAAATTGTTGCACCTTCTGAGAGTATGTTTAAATAAATGAAAAAAAGACATTTTTGTGTGTGTTTTCCAGATGGAGTTCCAGATACTACACGCTGTTCCAGCGACTGGACGCGCGTTACTTGTTCGGACCCAACTGGGACGTGTATGTGGCCACGTTCACGGCAATTATCCTGGGCATTGTGGTGGTTCTAGTGAGGCAGAATCGGTAGCTGTCTAGTGACAGTATAATATATTGTATTTAACCGAAAACATCGATTTCAACAAAGATATTTCTTAAATATTTAATATCCCTAGTAAGGTATTACAAGTATTTTACATGTCAGTCTAAAAATAGAAACACTAATAAGTAAGTCTTGCAGTGGTGAGCTCCCTTGGCAAAAAATCTATTTTTAGATTTATGTAAGGGTAAACTTTAGATTGTTTTTATATAACATTAAAATGTCACATTAGGCTAAATAGTAAACAAAGCTATATATAAAATAGCACATCCTCTCATACTGCCATCTAGTATTACCACATCTTCATCGTCTCATAGCAAGATGTGGCATTGTGATGTCATTACTGAATTGCATTGCTCCTAGATGTGTACTGTGGATTCATTCTCATTTATGTAGTTTGAATTTTGTTGGACAGCCAAAACCCAATTGAATGTCCCGACAAAACGTATAACAAAAACGCAAACTAATTATACTACAAACATTCACGCCAGTGTGTATACACATAAGCGTTGCTCATCAATTCATTATTATCCACCCAGCAAGGTTTTGGAATGCATTTAGTGGCTTTGCTACATGTGATGTACATACAAAGGTGTTTTGGTTTTCACTTTATCATTATTTAAATGAATCATGTTTTCAATTATGTTCGAATGTTTAGGTAAAATGAGAAAAAAACATGCATAATGATTTAAGCTGTCATTATTTGTGAAGTGTGGTAATCATAGTTCCAGTAGTATAGGGTTGTATAGTTGCAGCATAGGTGCATATTTCAATGGCCATAATATGTTATTTGTGTAAAAGTCTTATAAGAACTTTCTGACATTTGTTTCTGGGAGAACCCTGTTTCGCGGTATTTAATCAGGTTCTATAACCTTTTCACATGGATGTTTTTCCATCTATTTCCTGGTATTTTGTCTGTGTTCAAATAAGGCCACATATTTCAAAAATCAAAAGCGGAAAACACTAATGATTTGTCAGACACAATAATTATGGTAGATTTGATGTTTGTTATAGGTTAGTAATAATGTAACACTGTGTCACCTTTTATTATTGGATAATAAATTATACACTAAATTATACGTAAGTAGGTACTTCTAGTTCAGTTCTTAGAAATTATTAAGACACCTTTTCGATGCAGATGTCTCAGTCTGGATGTTAGTTTACTAAAATGCAGATTTATATCCGTTTCCTGCTTTGTAAGTTGATGAGTTGTTGACTAAAATGACAGGTGAATTGCCAAGTTTAGTAGATGTTTTAAGCACAGATGAAACTGGTATAATTTATTGCTGAACAAGTTTTAATTACTCTGCTGCAAAAAGTACATTTATATTTCTATTCTATACAATATTATACTCACTTTTGTTTAAGAATGTAATTTCTTTCATTTACAACTTACTGTTTAGTTAGTTATACATTGTTACATGTATGTATTGCACATTTACATAGGAATCAAGCTCGTGCTATTGTGTAAGATGGAAAAAAACTAAAATACATATTTAATTATGTTTAGGAAATGTTTTTCTGTTTAATGGCTTATGTTTAAGGTAGAAGAAATCTTGGCTAAATGAATATTTCTGGTTAATTTCGATCACGTGTTTTGTATGGAAGTATTCAGTGGTGTTTGTATCATTCCTGCTCAATATACAAGGTTATTATGAGCAAATTAATGATGTTGCATCCGAATTATGTATATAAATAAATGATATTTATAATTGATATAACATTGTGTGTACATTACTTTTATCTAGCTATTGTACTTTCATTGAGGAGGTTTTGGTTATTATGTTGTCTAACCAGTTTTGTTAATGACAAGATTTGATAATTGCAATAAATATTAAAATATGTATCAATGTGTTTCTTTTTATTGTCAAAAAATCCAAACATATCACCCATTAGGAACTCATTTTTGAGGTTTATTGGGATCGGTAAAAGATAAATAACTGTTAAACTTTCCATGTCCATTTTTAACAAAAATAAATGTGTTGCATTCTGAAAATAAGAATATTTCTGTGCGAAAACGAACAAATAATAACACCAGTTGAAATCCTATGCTATCCTGTGAGCCTTAAGGTGTGCACTTTCAGACAAAATAATGTTCTTTTATCATTTTATTACAAGTTTCCAGACGGTGTATACACGATTGACACCTACCACTTTTAATAGACTATGAGCAAAACCAATTATTCTAAACAGCACTTTGGGAAGTTGCTTCTAACAAAATGTGTGCACATTTAGCGTTTGTTTCGTGATTTGTAAATCCAATTGCTTTTTTGTGCTTTTAATTTAAGG
>Ga0224511_10002784_pt1 | contig 12069 bp, 11 predicted proteins | sample SF_May12_sed_USG_2_FD_169988 | JGI IMG/M metagenome (GOLD analysis project Ga0224511, IMG submission 169988) | Sediment microbial communities from San Francisco Bay, California, United States - SF_May12_sed_USGS_8_1 | ecosystem: Environmental > Aquatic > Marine > Sediment | place: USA... | reverse complement strand
TCCCCGATCAACCGGGACATCGAGATCTTCGACAAGTACATCTACATCATGAGCAAACAGAAGGTACGCCAGGGATAGATGTATGTGGCGGGTTGAACCATGCCTGGTCGGGATAGCTCAGGCTGTACGGCAAAGGGGTGTGGTTATACCGGGTGTGGGTTAGATCCCTAGGCAGGCAAAGGAACTCATGTGACTAATTTCTGACGTTAAAAGCAGCTTTTCTGACTTATAAAATGCATTATTGTATACAAATGATTTCTACTGCCATGTAAACATGAGGTAGGAAAGTAATGATCATTTTACACTTAAGGCTTGTGCATATGGAGTGATTGTGAATGGTTTATCTGGGTACATTAAGTCCAGAGTTCATTACTAAATTAGATTTTCATTACATCCCAGTTAGACAAACAAAACTGTTGCCTGACACTAGTAGATAGTAAGAGGGTCATCCTAGGGCACATTCTAGAGAATCTGTCTAATCTGTAAGCTTGGGTCACAACTACTTAACTGCAGTGCATATCTGGGGTTGCATTCCTATAGTTCCTGTATGTGTTTTCCCATAGTTTAAGTAAAGGCAAACTGGTGGAACTATAATACTGATTAAATGTTCATAGAATTATGGCAATTCATGCAAGATTTTTTAAACAAAAACATTAATGTTTTAGCTTTAATCAACATTCCCATTTTTGGAAAATTCTCAATATTCTCGGTGCTTTATGACTATGGTCCATGTTAGAAACACCAAACAAAGTGACTTCTACAACAATCTGAGATGAAAGTGATGGACTGTCATTGTTGGAAACATATGCATGTCACACAACAAAAAGACCCAGACTAATGTATGGTCACATGAGTTGGTGCTTTAACATTACACAGATGCTTCCATGACTCTGACATGGTGGTTACAGGCCTGATTGTAGGTTTGATTGACAACAAAAATGCTCCACATAATTTGACATCTGCTGGCTTGTTTTTGAAGTGGAAGAGAAAAGGCAGTCACCATTAAAATTTAATTTGTAGTATGCTTGTTTCAAAGTCAGCATTCTAAAGAAGAACAGAAGAGATTTAAATGAAATTCATCCCATTGTGTGCTTGTTATGGATTCATTATTTCAATTTTTAGACAGTAAAATTGGTTTGAAGAGTTAAACATTTGGTGCATAATGTCTCACTTAATTTTACCATCGACATGCAATTCTGTCATTATATAGCAATTCTCAAAACTAGACTACAACACAGCCAGACAAAACGGAAAATGGTATTAAGGCCTTTACTGTCATATTATCCATTTTCTGTGAAAGTTGAAAATATTTGAGAAACAGACATGTTTATTCATCTAGGGCAAAGTAATTGTCCCAGTTTGCGTGATGGCCATATTTAATGAAGTTGTCTCAGACGAATAACATTACCACTGTAGCAATCTAGCTGACCAAAACTTTGTTGTCAGTCATCAAAAGTGACAGGTTATTTGAATGTGCCTACTGATTTTAAATCAATGTCTCTATTGTTATAATTTTTCCAAATTTGTCGCTGTAATTAAGTGAGAGTGAAATAGCAGATGGTTCTCTGTGTGCCTGGTTTTGTTTCTTTGCTGTTAATTAATTGGCCAGTGCTGTACTGACTAGCGCTTCTTCTTTAGCTTCATTGAGTTACAGTACATAGCTAGTTTTCAGTCAGTATTGAACCTTAGTTTATTCTTGGAAAGGAACTTCGAAAAGTCACTTGAAGTAATTCAATCAAGTTAATTGTAATCTGTTTATGGCTGACAGAGTGTCACAGCTCTTGAACGATGTGTTCTCCCCTCTGAAATGAGGAATGTTTTCTAGGCACACACGATCACATTGTCTTTATCATTCTTTGCTGTTCTCTGGTGGATTTTGGCAAAATCTTTGGTTAAAAATAAAGAATTTGACCTAAACAAAAGCCATTTCATTCTCAATTGTTGTTGTTTTGCAACTGTAATTGGTCTTTTTTAAATGTAACCATATTATTCTAATACATTTTGTCTAATTCATGTATGCTTTAACATTGACTTGTGCGTAAAAGGTGAAATGTATTCCAGTCTTTAATTGATATCTTTCTCAAGTTGGACAATGTTTGACTTGTGTTACAGATTGTGCGGGTGTTGTTGAGCAGCTGTGAGTCGCGGTCCTCGTGCAGCACATGCCTGCAGGATGGCGACCCATTCTGTGGCTGGTGTGTCCTTGACAACAGGTATGTGTGTCCTTGACAACAGGTATGTGTGTCCTTGACAACAGGTATGTGTGTCCTTGACAACAGGTATGTGTGTCCTTGAAACCAGGTATGTGTGTCCTTGACAACAGGTATGTGTGTCCTTGACACCAGGTATGTGTGTCCTTGACAACAGGTATATGTGTCCTTGACACCAGGTATATGTGTCCTTGACAACAGGTATATGTGTCCTTGACAACAGGTATGTGTGTCCTTGACAACAGTTATATGTGTCCTTGACAGTAGGTATGTGTGTCCTTGACACCAGGTATATGTGTCCTTGACAACAGGTATGTGTGTCCTTGACAACAGGTACATGTGTCCTTGACAGTAGGTATGAGTGTCCTTGACAACAGGTATATGTGTCCTTGACACCAGGTATATGTGTCCTTGACAACAGGAATGTGTGTCCTTGACACCAGGTATGTGTGTCCTTGACACCAGGTATGTGTGTCCTTGACACCAGGTATGTGTGTCCTTGACAACAGGTATGTGTGTCCTTGACAACAGGTATGTGTGTCCTTGACAACAGGTATATGTGTCCTTGACAACAGGTATGTGTGTCCTTGATACCAGGTATAAGTGTCCTTGACAACAGGCATGTGTGTCCTTGACAATAAGTATGTATAACCTCAGGAAGAAACTGTTCCAAAAAATCTACGGCAAATGAAATTTGTCTGTAGATGGTGTTTCTGCCATAACATTCATGTGCTTCAGATGTTGGAATACAGTATCTCATCTTTAAAATTGACATCAACACTGGATTGCATCTTTTTTCCCCAAAATTTTATGTTAGAACTTAGTCTGATTCTTTATCTACTGACATCTGCCTATTTTGAATAAAAAACATTTTGTTCTGTGGCATGTGGTACTTTTGTATGATGTTTTGCCTGTGCTCTGATATGGACCACATCAATACTAGGATGTAGTTTTATTGCATTATAATGGCAGCAGGTCTGTGTGCACTGCTTCTGCAAACAATGGCGGTAGTGGGCAATTATTGTCATAAAGCCAGGTCCCTGGACACGGGCCTTCATGGGGCTTGTTGAAAGAAATTTATTCTTTGTCACTGGTAATGTTTCTTTTTGTTTTGAATCAAAAGCCAATGAAACTGCCATTAACTGTAATAGCCACAAATTAAATCCCATTACTGTGCAGTAAACCTGGCGGTATTCTACCAAGTGCCATTGCTTACAAACCAGAGGTCTCCGATAAATTCTCCTCTCAATGCTAATCTGCTAGACAACCATAAAATATTAACTGTTCTTCTGTACATTAGCATTGCTTTCTCATTAATGTTATTTGCAGATTCATGACCACTAATAAAAGTCCAGGCGAGAATGTATTCATTACTAAAAACTTGACTTATAATTGATGATTGATTATTGTTTAGATGAGTAGTGTTAACATTTGCCATCAGAAAGCATCTATAAAATTCAATCACAGCATGTTTGATTGATTCCAGTAATCATGTGCAAGGTTGGAAAGTGTTGCTCTATGATCCTGGCCTTTGATGTAAGCCCTGCCTTGGTGGGAGTTATTCATTGCTCGCTCATGCACTTGTAAAAACTCAGGAAAAAACACACTTCCACATGCACACATCTCCTGGCACGGAAAGTCAACAAGACTTCTATAATTGGATTTTTTCCCTGGTTACACTTAAGAAGGAAATGACCTCCACCTTTACTGGGCCCTCAAAGCTCTGTACTCTTGCCTCTAAGCTGCCTGAATGTAGAACAATGTCTATAATTGCTAACTTGCAAGTCTATGGTTTCTACTGATATAATTTGAGTTTTTCATACTTGGTTTGTAAAGAACTCATATATCTAATGAAAATAATGCTTTTTTATTTCTGTGATGCATAAATGACTTAGATATTAAACTTATATCCACATGAATCAGACGATAATAAATGTTTTAATTAAAATATGACCAACTTTGTTTTGTGAGATTAATGTTGTTTTTCCTATGTTGGATGTCTTGTCCTATTCATTGTGTGTTCATCTTACAGTATCTTCCTTCATTATGAGTATTTCTAGAAAGTTTTATTTAAAGTTTTGTAGAGAAAATGACAGACAGATTTTGTTGAAATATTGCATAGTAAGTTTTATAAGATGCCTTTTGTTGTGACTCGAAAATAGTCATGTAATTTGTTAAAAAAGTATTGTTCTCATTTTTCTATAAAAAAGATCAAAAAGTCTTGTTCTCATTTTTTTTACAAAAACAGATGAGATGCTTGTACTGTTATTTTGTTGTTTTCTTTCACCATATTTTATATTAGATCAGTGATTATTAGCATGTACTAAACAGTACTTGTAATTACAATTGCGGTGAAGCCAAACAAAGTATTTTTCACTGATCATGGATGGATTTGACTTGACAGTTGGTTCAATTGTATACAGTTGAATTTTTCAAAAGAATCCAACTTTAAATTGTGGTTAAAAAAAGAAACAACATCAAAATAAAGAAAAAAAAACAACTTTTTTTTAAGTTTGTTGATATTTTACTGAAATGTTCTCTGGTTTGTCCCCCTGTTTTAAGTATCATAAACAATCTATATAACTGCATAAACTGCATAAACTTTAGGTACCATGTGAAAGTTTTGAAAAAAAATGTGAACAAACCAGGACATTTTCCAATACACCATTGAATATGAGGGGAAATCATTTTCTTGTCCATGGGACAGAAAAAAATTTTACTTCAGTTTTCATCCATTTTTTATATTTTTAAACATGTCTTCATAATATTTTTACAAGTCAGACATAAAACAGTTAACACTTGCATTTTTGATTTTTAGATGAATATTTTAAACGGTTCTCTCAAAGAGTAATGTCTCGAAAAAAACTTTTAGGTATATTTTTATCATATAAGCTAGCACTGTGTTGTTTCCTACAGGTGCACGGAGCACTCGCAGTGTGCCGAGTCCCAGTCAGACCGGTGGCTGTTTGGTCCGCCTCGCCAGACGTGCGTGGCCATCACCAACGTGTCACCCCAGACCATTGCCGTCACTGAGAGTCCACTGGTAGGTGCTGCCTCGTCCTCGTGCCTTGTAATGCTGCTGAGCTATTTTTCATCATCAAGTTCATCAATAATGTGGACTCTACAAAAATCATCTTTGTACTTTTAAACTTAATCACTATCAATGTGTTCGGCCTAAAATCTCCAAACAATAACCTAACAATAAAAAACTTTTAAACATACATGAAGCATCCTTACTTGTGAAGGTCATGACATACATGTATAATATACCATAAACATATTAGCAAATGAACTTTCCTGTGAGGTCAGAAAATGTCAAAATATTTAACTGATGTAAGGGAGCTTTTATCTGATTCAAGATTTACACCATGTGGTCCCCAAAAGGGACTGACTTTCTATGAAGACTTGTGAATAAAAAGCCCTCTTGCCTTGACAAGATCCCTATCTCAGCCAGGCAGGCTGGGCTCGGTTTCTCGTCTGTAATTTCCTGCCTCCCAATGCTTACCACTAATCTCTGTCTCCATAAATCCTGGTTAAACTACGTTTTATGACATTTCTCTAGATTATTGGATACTTTCTTGCCATCAGCTATTTTTCTGCCTCATTAAAATTTTATTGAACCAGAAGAAATGGCTGTTTAAATAATTCAAAGCTCACTGGTAGTTTATTTATGTCTCAAACCTTTGATTTGTGTTCGGTTTTATTGAAAATACTTAACTTCTTAACAGTTTCAAGTCCTTGATTTCCTAGTTATATAAGTTGATATAAAGGGACTCTTTATTGCAATTGACTTTCATTTAGGCAAAACATAGGTACGGTAGGTACGCAAACTTTTTTTATTAATTTTTTTTTACCATACAACTATTAGTCAATTATTAATGTAAGAACACTGCATCAAAGATAAATACTAGCAACACATATGCATATGGAATATGACAACATATAAATAAAAACTTAATAAAAGTAGGTTAGAGCGTGAAACATACCTTTCTCATATCAAAAAATCATTTTTTTCATCTAAAATCGTCGACGAACACCAAAAAAAGTTTAGGGTTGGCACAAAAAAATATGGTCCGTCAGGTTAGTGGAAACAAACAACTTTTTTTACGCCTTATGTCTTGCATACCAACTATCATTTGAGTTTCATTTCTTTTACTGTTGTTTTTACCGTACATAAATGCTGAAGCTTATTTGTAAATTATTTTTTGTGTATTTAAATTAATTAAATAAATAAATAATTGTTTTAAATTGATATAATGTTCTTTAAAAGTATGTCTGTCACCATATAATTAGAATCGTGTCAGATAAATTTTGTACTTAAGAATTATGTGATGGTTTACCTCAATGTGACATTTGTGGTCTTTACATTTCTAAAAATTATATTCTAATAATCTTCTATAGAATAAGAATAATTACTCTATGTAATGCACTCTTGAATTTGTTAGATCATAAATTGTCTGTGGCAGAAAACTGTCTAGTATTTGCATTTTATTTATGACACAAGCTGTCTTTAACCTATATACTCTATAGTTTCGTCTTCAAAACATTCCGCATTAGTTTCTACACTTTGTTCTGCAATGAAAGAGAATAAAAATAACGCATTGTAATCAAACTGTTCAACATTTCTTTAAATTGAAAATAATTTGAGAAACTTCCAAGTGTTGATGCCAAATCTAATTTATAATGGTATCCATTTCAAAGTTCATTGCAAGACAAGTTATCATACCTTAAAATAGGTTTATTTTACCATTAGCAATCCAACTGAAAGGGATTACTCATGGGGGGGGGTCTTTATCTATATTAACTTAGGAATCCTACCATTATGCACTGAGCCAATAAATGGCACAAGTTGCATGAGCATTTCATGGCACTTGTGTGAAGCATCTAAGGCTATTTGATAGATAAATGATGTATACAGATATTGATTTTGAATACCACACATTTTAACTGCATTTTATCTAACATTAAATTAACCAATAATGGTTACACATGTTAGGAGAAGAGATCAGTGCTGAAGGGCCTATCCATATATATATAACAGTAAAAGGTTGGCTCTCATGGCAAAGTTTAGGTCTGACATAGAACACAAAGAACTACAGTATTTCGTTTTATTTTACCTCATCGTCTACAACTGTAAACATAAAACCTCACTATATGACCCGTGTCGCCAGTTGTACCTGACGATCTACCAGCTACCCGACGGCAGTGACTACACCTGCGTGTTCCCAGAGCTCAACACGACGTCCCCAGCGGAATACTGGGCATACGGCGTCTACTGTCGCGCCCCCGACATCTCCCAGTCAGGTCTCCAGGTTAAAGGTGAGCCTTGATAGTCACCCGATTCCAAGATATGTAGCAACAACTGCTTAACAGATCATCACCCGATTCCAAGATATGTAGCAACAACTGCTTAAAAGATCATCACCCGATTCCAAGATACGTAGCAACAACTGCTTAATAGATCATCACCTGATTCCAAGATATGTAGCAACAACTGCTTAACAGATCATCACCTGATTCCAAGATAGCAACTTCTGCATAATAGATGAGGAAGTAGAAATTGACTTGTTGCATCAAGGTGACAATTTGTGTTGCATGTTTTGGGCTTGAACATTACCATTTGGCAAAGCTTGTGTAAAGAAAATGTTAAGTCAATTTGATGCTTAAAAACCAACAAAAACACATTTTTTTTGTAAACCTTGTATTTCTGTTCCTTTTTTTGGAAACTGGTTAAGATGGTATTTTCTGTGTGATATGCTCATGAGGTGAACATTCCTATTCATCCTTGGTGTATGTTCTTCTCGACAGGGAGCCAAGAGTTGACCATTGCCCTCAACTCCAGTGAGACAGGCAAGGTGTTCCTCACACAGAACTTCACATACTTCAACTGCTCCAGCTTTACAAGGTATGTCGCATCACGACAGTGGCGTGTCTTCTTGGCGGCCATCTTAGTTTTTGTTGGCCATATTGAATTTAAGCTTGAGGTCTGGTTTTATTAGATTTGTTTCATCTGAGCAATCATGACACTAAAGGATAAAATTTAAGAGCGAAATAAACTTTTTTCAATGTTTTTCCATTTTGAACTTTACCTCTTAACCAAACTCTGATTGATTTTTACCTTTTATACCTTTATCGAAATTTCATACAAACGTTCTGGTGTTGCAGCTGCAGCCAGTGCACCAACAACAGCTGGTCCTGTGACTGGTGTCTGTACGAGAACAGGTGTGTCCATGACTCTCTGTCCGTCTGCCAGGCCGACATCGTCTTCAGTCTCTCTGTGAGTACATGTTTCCATGGCAACCACTGTTCACTTAGCAACCACTGTTAACTTAGCAACCACCCATTACTCAGGAATTTACTTAGAATTTGAGTAATTTAAAGCATTAAAGTAAATAGACTGCTTACTGTAGGAATTAGTGAGTAAAACCCCATAATACGGTGTGCTGTGATCCTGACCTTTATTCAGTAGTAGAACAAAAAGGTAATGTAGTGTGCTGTCACCTTGACCCATAATAATGCCACCCTGTGTGCAGAGTGAACCCACAATAGGAAGTCATTTTTTCTTACAGCATGTTCATTAACATGAATTTGTAGTATTTCTTATTTTAACTGTGATTAATGAATGAATTCTATAATTAAATCTTCAGCCTTTTAATGGAATGAATCCTGTATCTTGGCAAATCTCACATCCGGGCCATGGTCTTATCAAAATGAAGCATGCTTCACTGGAAGATGTAACATGCATGGGAACTACTGTTTAAACTTCTTGATTAGCAAAAACTTTAATGACCTTAATGTCTGGCTTGGTAATTTCTTCAAATTTCTTCAAAGTAATTATCTCAGTATCTTTTTCTAAAATCTCATGATCATTTCATTGTGCGACTGGTTGATGCATTTTCCCTAGTCGTGTACGTGTCTGTGTGGACATCTTTGTTTCTCCTGTGTCTGTACCTACTCCATGTTTTGTTTACAGACAGCCATTGATCCCAATAGAAAGGTAAATGCGGAGAGGCTCCGTTCAGTAACAGTAACTTTGTGCGTCACCATATTAATAATAATTGTACATCACCATGTTGATACTACTGGTGCATTGCTGGTCCATTACTGTCCATATGTAGTCTTATTTCTTTGTAATTATTTTATATCTTTCTCATTATATTACTATTTTATTAGGTTGAAATAGAAAACCCAGCTGTCTGCACTTTTAACATAAATCAAATCATATATTAAGGAGATTAAGATCAGTCACATTGGGAACTCTCTAGATAACGAAACACCCACAATGCACCAGTGCGTATCTGCTGGTAGTGGAGGCGGTTGCCGTGGCACCCCCTCCTGGCTGTATCGGGGGACAAGCAAACTGCCCGTATTCACCGCTTCCAGCACACTGTGATGTGCTGCACTGTTTTTAATGCCTTCTCGTTGTCAGCTTCCTCTCTACTGATACACTTCTACTAAAGTTCTACTGCACTTTTATTTTATCTTTTTATCTTTATAATTGACAGAATTATAAATTTATGGCGTGTCTATTTTATACAAGTTAAATGATACTTCTACTGTTCTACTGCACTTTTATTTTATCTTTTTAACATCTCGACTGACAGAATTATAAACTTATGGTGTGTCTATCTAATACAAGTAAAATGATGTTCTTAATTCTTTAAGTGTCTGCACCTTTGGTTTTACTTTGACATTTGTAATTTATATGGGAGAATATACATCTATAATGGTTGCAAAACATTTTACACTAAAAAACATCTGCACTTTTCAAACTGACAGAAAAATGTTTATGAGTTGTGTGTAATTTTTGTGTGATTTGCTACTTAATTTATTTCTGCTTTTTGAAACTGACATCTGGTAAAAGGTGTGCTTTTTGTTAAATAACACTTTCTCCATCACCCATCTGCTTCACAATTAAATCACATTAATATGTTGTAGTTTCAATGCTTCAGCCTTGCTATAATTTAGAATATTTCATATAATGTCTCATTTATGGACATTCAACAAGTGTATGTGTGTCTAAATTTTTACTAAAATTGATATTTACCAAGAAATGTTCATACTAACAATATATATATAAGCTCTTTGAAAGTTAAATAATTTTTATCAAAATACCTACAATCAGTTACACAAACTAAAACTGGGGGACACCTCTGTTAGTACATGTTTTTAATTTCTTTACATCTAATCTTTATGGGCATTCGAAAACATTGTTGATCATTTTTTGCTTGAGGTAATTTACATGCATTCTGTATACAATAGATGCTAATTATTTCCTACCTGCTTTTAATGTCTAACACAGATGTGCTTTTCTATTGCTAATTGCATTCTGTTTATTTGTACACAGTAAATATTTTTCAGTTGCAAGTTGTTAATATTACTTTAAACAATTAAACATGTTGTATAACATTTGACTGAATTGAAAAATACATTGACACACCTGTATATACTTTTGGTTTATTTTTACAACAGTTTCTGTTTTATGTTGAATACAGAATTGCCATACATAAAACTACTCTTAAGTTTTTTTCTAAAATAAAAATTATGCATACTGGGTTTTATAAACATAATTGTTCTGTAAACTCATTGTTTTGTAATTGTGTTGTTTCTGTAAAGTTTATATTTCTATTCTAACATTTCCTCTTACATAAAGACCTTAAACTACATGCAAATTCCTTTTAAATATTTAACAATGTTTATCTGTGCATGTGTATTGTCATAAATATTCCAGATGTTCTTACCACACATAACCTACTATATTTCCATGGAAATTAAGATATAAAAAACAACTTATTTTATGTTATGGTATTGTGCATGTTTCTTCTGCCCGTACTGAGTAAGGACACTGTGATATTACAGCTCTTGTGATTTTCAATTGGCACTACTTTTTTTAGCCAATAAGATGACAGTCATTATATTTCCAATATATCTTTTATACCTTGAGCCCTGCACAGTGTAAGTGACTGACAAGCAAACTATGTTTTTCATATACATTTGAGAACTATTTAAAATACACTGAACAATGTTAAAGATAATGTAATCACACCCTTCCCTGTCACTGGAGCTAGCCATTTATCATATCAATATTATGTACATGCATTGTAAGGCTTTGTAAATATGTTCCCCTGTATTATCTTCAGAGTGATGTGATATTTATCTTATTATTATTATTATTATTGCTATTATTATTATTATTATTATTATTATTATTATTATTATTATTATTATTATTATTATTATTATTATTATATACTGATCATACCAATTTCTAGCAAGACATCTAAAACGAAATTGAATCTTGCTAATTAAACACTAATTTACTAAGTAAACCTTGGAGCGGTGAGGTTCCTAGACCAGCAGATCTACTGTTAGCCCCATGCAAGGGTAACATAAGAATATTTCATAAAGCATAAACCACTGTCCTATTCTGACATCACAATAGGCTTTATAGTAAACCAATTATGTTAGGCATAACAAACCAAACCATCTCCAAAATTATCATTTTAGAAATCATCATCATCATGTGCCATCCTCTCACAGTATTTTCCTCCACCATTGCAGCACATCTCGTCCAGTTCGGGCGTGAAGGGGCCCAAGTTCTGTCCGGGCGTGGACCATGTGGGCACAGGAAACATCTACGTGCCCGAGGACCTGGAGAAGGATGTCATCATCAAGGGATACAGCTTCCCCATGGTAACATCTAGTTCCCCATGGTAACATGCAGTTCTCCATCTTCCCCATGGTAACATCTAGTTCCCCATGGTAACATGCAGTTCTCCATCTTCCCCATGGTAACATCTAGTTCCCCATGGTAACATGCAGTTCTCCATCTTCCCCATGGTAACATCTAGTTCCCCAT
>Ga0224511_10002783_pt1 | contig 12070 bp, 7 predicted proteins | sample SF_May12_sed_USG_2_FD_169988 | JGI IMG/M metagenome (GOLD analysis project Ga0224511, IMG submission 169988) | Sediment microbial communities from San Francisco Bay, California, United States - SF_May12_sed_USGS_8_1 | ecosystem: Environmental > Aquatic > Marine > Sediment | place: USA... | reverse complement strand
TATCTATGGAGTAACGAAGTCTTGGTTGCCTACCATTGCCCTTTTTGCCATCGATACTGATGTCCAGATAACGGCTATCGAACAATTTGTAGCAGATTTTGCCATACCATTTGTCCTGCACCTGGAAAAATGCAGTCAGTTTTTTTTCTTTTTGTTTCGGCATATCCGGATTCTCCATGACCGGCAATCCTCGCTGGGTAACGGGTTGCATCGACCAACTTAACATGGGAATAGAAGGCAAACTGCGAAGCGTGCTGCAAATCGTATGGCTGTAATAGGGTATTTAAATAACGGAATTACGGCCTGACAACCAACTGACACGAGTTTCCCATAAGTCTATCCACGCTAAAAAAAAGCCATCCATGGCGCCATGAGAAGCGAAAGAGGAAATACATGAAAATATTCGGTTAAAAATCAACAGCTAACATAGGATGTTCAACCACCCGGTATGCCGCCCTTGAAACTTGACTGTACTACTAACAGGATAATGTTTCGGGGTAAGCGAAAGAAGTGACACTTTGTCGCAGGCGTCAATACGCCGATCGGCCACAAACCATAGTAATAAAATTGGTCATCAACCATCAATCGCCCGGTGATATGACCGGCGCAGCTCGCGAATTACGCAACAGGGCAATCAGTTGGTAATTCATGCTGTCGCTCCGCGAGGAATCAATGATGTAAAACTTGAATGACATCGGTCAATTCATCGGTAAATAAAGCCAGTTTGTACCTGCGCCGCATTTCTTCGCACTGGCCGCCAGTTTCTCCAGCCGATCCACCTCAGAATCAGAAGCGATGTCTGTGGTATCTCCGGGGTGTCCGCAGGCATTCGTGACAGCCGGTTAGCGCACTCGAGGGAGCACGCGCCAAGCCCATCGTATAAACTTATCTAATAGATGGTTATAAGGCAGATTGCCGCGCGACATCAGGACGCAGGCCAGGAAAGATCGAGGTAACTATAATGGGAAGTCTATGGAAAAATTCCCGGCGGAACAGAAAATAGCGTCTTTTCTCAGTAATTACAGAATATTCGCATTAATACAGTGGCTGATAATAGCGCTGATAATATTCGCCACGACCTGGACTTGGTGGCATTCCTATCGGCCATCTCTCAAGGTGGCGCCGGATATTGGTGCGTTGAATATTTCGTTGAATTCTCACGCAGGCCCAATCCCACTGACAAACCGCGACGGTAAGCTTAAATTACTGTATTTTGGTTATACCCACTGCGTCAATGCCTGTCCCCTCACCCTGCATAATTGGGCCGCCGCCTTCGAGTTACTGGACGAACAGGAACGTACGCGGGTACAAGGCATAATGATCAGCCTGGATCCCGCCCGTGATACCCAATCGCTGTTGAATGAGTATACCTCGTATTTTCATCATCAAATCGCGGGTGCTACCGCGACACCTGAACAACTGGAACAACTGGTCACCGCGTTTCAAATCTATTACCAAACATACAATGACGCTACCGGCAACGGTTATAGCATTGATCACACGGCAAATACCTATATTATTGACGACACCGGTAAACTGGTAAAAGTTATCGCGTACGGCGGTAAGGGTGATAAAACCCGGGAACTGGTGAAAACCATCCGGCAAGCCTTGGGATAATTTCGTAACAGGAGTTTTTTTGTGCTGTACTATCTACGCCTATTGAGTTTTTACGTGCTAATAGCGAACTTCCCGCCTGCAATAGCGCAGGATCAGGAAACCACGCTGGCCATCGAGAATGCCTATATACGCGCCATACCGCCGTCATTAACAACCACCGCCGCCTACTTGAGCTTGTACAATCCCGGTGATAAACCGGTCACAATTCGCGGCATTCACTGCGATGTGGCGGCTACTGCGGAATTACACGAGTCCGCAATGGATCAGGGTGTGATGAAAATGAGGCCGGTGCCGGAACTCACCATCGCCGCCGGCGCCAAACTGGAATTGGCCCCGGGAGGGCTGCATATCATGCTGTCAGGCCTCAAGCAGGAGATCAAAGCGGGCGATAAAATAGCACTGGGTCTGAATCTTAGTTCCGGCCCGGCCATTATTACCATAGCGACAGTGCGTGATATGCGAATGAAAGTCGAGCACGATCACCAACATCACCATTAACGAACACGAGTTATCCGATGAAATACGAATGCCGGTAAAACCGCATGTTTGAACACAGCCTCGGCAATGAAACCATGGTCGCAACCAATTTGCACCGCTTGGTTGTGCTGCGCAATATTGTCGTGGCAGCCCTGGGCCTGGTTATCATTCTGGCGATCGCATCCCTGAGCATGGATTTGCCGGTCGCCCCGCTGATTCTTGTTCTAACAAGTTATGCCCTGCTCAATGGTTACACGTACTGGCATTTGAAACGATACCCTGTAGTATCTTCACAGCGGTTTTTCCTGCATGTCACGCTGGATGTCTGTGCCTTGTTCGGGTTTCTCTACTTAACCGGCGGCGCTACTAATCCGTTTGTTTCGCTGTTGTTACTGCCGTTGGTCATCGTCGCCACCACTATGCCCCGGCGTTATACCTTCGTCATGGGGGGAATCACCATATTGGCATACACCCTGCTGATGTTTTCCCATAAACCGTTACCCCATGCGCACCTAGGACATGGTATTGACTTTGATCTGCATGTCATGGGCATGTGGTTCAGCTTCATGGTTGGTGCCGGATTAATTGTCGTGTTTGTCGTTAGAATGGCGGAAAACCTGCGTCAGCGGGATCATAGCCTGGCACTGGCCAGGGAACGCTTGCTACAAGACCAGTCCCTGGTCGCACTGGGTACGCTGGCGGCGGGGGCCGCCCATGAGATGGGCACTCCTTTGGCGACCATGGCGGTGATTACCAAGGAACTGGAAGGATATGGCACCCAGGTCCCGGAAATCGCGGATCACGCGCGCATACTGCGCCAGCAAGTTGACCGCTGCAAAACAACGTTGTCACGTATGACCGCCAAAGCCGGCCAACAGCGGGCGGAAGACGGCAGCAGTCAGCCACTGGATGATTTTCTGCAGCAAACCGTAATGCAGTGGCAGAACATGCGCCCCATGGCTCAGATTACCCAGGAGTTCTCCGGCAGTAAGCCCGCACCGGTGATTGTCGCTGACACCACCCTGATGCAAGCCATCATTAATCTGCTGAATAATGCCGCTGACGCAGCGGATAACCGCGAGGTAAAATTAATCGCGAACTGGGATAAGCAACATCTAAGCCTTAAGGTCTGCGATCAGGGTCCGGGACTGCCCCGTATTGACGCCAAGCTCGGTCAGGTATTTTATACGACCAAGGAAAATGGCCAGGGATTAGGACTCTTTTTAGTGCGTGCAGTCATGGATCGTATTGGCGGCAAGCTTTCTTTACAAAACCAGGAAAGCGGCGGCGCCTGCGCCCGTATTGAACTGCCACTGGGCCAACTACTTCCCCATGGAGGCAATACTAAATGACGCTCCCACCAAACGATGACGCCCTGAGCCTGCTACTGGTCGATGACGACGAGGTATTTTGTGAGGTACTTGCCAAGGCCCTGACACGTAAGGGCTATGATGTACAAACGGCGCACAATGTCGAGCAAGCCAAACAGCTGGCCCAAAAAGATCCTCCTGAATATGCGATAGTCGATCTCAATATGCCGGGCGCTTCAGGGCTGACGTTGGTCAGCTATCTGAAGGAACTGGACGAAAACACCCGCACCGTGGTTCTGACCGGCTATGCCAGTATCGCCACCGCGGTGGAAGCCATCAAGCTTGGCGCAATCCACTATTTAACAAAACCCGCGGACGCCGACGAAATCATCGCCGCTTTTTACCGCACCGATGGTGACAGTAATATCGAGGTAAATACCCAACCCATGTCGGTAAACCGTCTCGAATGGGAGCATATCCAAAGAGTGCTGACGGAATGTGATGGCAATATTTCCGCCGCGGCCCGGCGCTTGAACATGCACCGGCGTACCTTGCAACGAAAACTCAAGAAACATCCAGTCCGACAATAAGGCCAATTCAGCAAAGCTTTCCAGAATTTGCAAAAGCTGTGACATAATCAGCTATCCAATTGTCACAGGTTCCTGCGCATGTTTATCAGCACCCTGGATCTGTTTAAGATCGGCATCGGCCCATCCAGTTCCCACACCATTGGACCAATGGTTGCCGCTTACACCTTTGGGCAACGCATTGCGTCAAGCTTTCAGGCGCAAGACATTACTCCAGGCACACGTTTGCAATGCACCTTAACCGGCTCGCTTGCCTTGACCGGTATAGGTCATGGTACAGACCGGGCCATACTGTTGGGCCTGCACGGTTATCAGCCGGCGCAACTGATTGATTGTGACCTTACCGGCCTGCTACTGGAATTAAAGCAACGCCGGGTGCTGCAACTCAGCGAAACCATTTCCATCGCGTTCAGTCCGCAGGAGAATATAATTTTTAATCGTGAATTAACCCTCGCGGAACACCCCAATGGCATGATTTTCACTCTCGGCGATATTAATGGCTCGACCCTGTTAGCGGAAACCTATTTCTCCATTGGTGGCGGCTTCATCAACACGTTGGAGGAAATCAAGCACCTCAGCGCACCCTTGAAAATGCAGGCCTCGGATGCCTGCCCCTACGGCTTCGACTCCGGCCAGACGATGCTGGCCATGGCGCAACACAGCGGTTTATCCATCGCCGCAATGAAACAACACAACGAATTAGTGCACCGTAACCAGGCAAGCCTGGATGCGGGTCTGGACAGCATTATCAGCGCTATGCATACCTGTGTAAAAAAAGGCCTGGCCGCAAGCGGTATTCTACCTGGCGGTTTGCAAATTCAGCGCCGCGCCGCTGAGCTGCATCAGCAACTCGTGGCCAACCCGGATAAGGCTAATACCACTGAATGGCTGTGCGCCTATGCCATGGCGGTTAATGAGGAAAATGCCGCCGGTCACATGGTGGTAACCGCTCCTACCAATGGCGCCGCCGGGGTGATTCCCGCGATTACTTATTATCTTCGCCTGCATGAAGCTGCCGGCGATCGACCCTTGCGTGAATTTCTGCTCACTGCCGCCGCGATCGGCGGCATCATCAAACACCGCAGCTCCATTTCAGGCGCCGAGGTCGGCTGCCAGGGTGAAGTGGGTTCCGCCGCCGCCATGGCAGCCGCCGGCCTGTGCGCGGTATGGGGTGGCAGCGCGCGGCAAATTGAAAATGCGGCGGAAATCGCCCTGGAACATCATCTGGGAATGACCTGCGACCCGGTACAAGGCCTGGTACAAGTACCCTGCATCGAACGCAATGGTTTCGGTGCGGTCAAGGCTTTCACTGCAGCTTCCCTGGCCATTCGTGGCAGCGGCAAACACTTCATGCCTTTGGATGGCTGTATCGCCGCCATGAAGCAGACGGGACAGGAGATGTCGGTGAAATATAAAGAAACATCTCTGGGTGGTTTGGCGGTAAGTTTAACCGAATGTTAAGTCACGGCTTCTTAAGCCGTCGATAAATAGCGGCACCTAATTTCCCGGGCGCTGTAAACTTAAAAACTTTCTCTATGCACCGTGCAAATACAAAACCACGGTGCTTCGTAGTCTGTGTTAAAGGTCCGTGTTATCCCGGCGAATTGCCGCGCTAACAATGAGTGGCGGCAGCGACCAATCAGCGGCCAGAGCCATTACCGAAATGATACTCCCTGTAACATCAGCCATTATCGGGCACGCCTTTCACTCGCGCCCATTACAAGGGTTTACTTCTGTAACAGGGTTAACAGGCCGGCCTCGTCGAGCACCTCAATCCCCAGGGTTTTCGCTTTTTCCAGTTTGGAACCGGCATCCTCACCCGCCACCACGAGATCGGTTTTTTTCGACACACTACCGGTTACCTTGGCGCCCAGTAGCTGCAATTTCTGCTTGGCTTCCTCTCGGGTCATGCTGGTCAAGGAACCGGTAAGTACCACGGTCTTACCGGCCAGCGGCTGGGAAGCAAGCGGGGTCACAGTGACTGCGGGCCACGTTACGCCGGCTTGTTGTAAACGCTCAATCACTTCCCGATTATGACTCTGCTGGAAAAACGCGTTTATACTGCCCGCGACCACCGGCCCGACATCGGGAACCCGTTGCAGACCGTCCATATCTGCCGCCATAATTGCCGCGAGATCACCGAAATAGTTTGCCAGATTTTGCGCGGTTGCCTCGCCTACATCCTTGATGCCAAGGGCGAAGATGAACCGGGACAGGCTGGTATTCTTGCTTTTCTCCAGTGCCTGAAGCAAATTAGCGGCAGATTTTTCCCCCATGCGCTCCAACGCCGTGAGGTTTTCCAGACACAGATGATAGAGATCCGCCACGTCTTTTATCAACCCGCTAGCCACCAGCTGCTCCACCAGTTTTTCGCCCAAACCGTCAATGTCCATAGCGGTACGCATAGCAAAGTGCCGAATCGCTTCCTTTCTCTGAGCCGAACAATACAACCCGCCGGTACAGCGTGCCACCACTTCACCTTCAAGCCGGACGATGTCGGATGCGCACACCGGGCACCGGGTCGGCATGACAAAAGCTTTGGTTCCGGCCGGCCGCCGTGATAACACTACCGACACAACTTCCGGAATGACATCCCCGGCGCGCCGCACCACCACGGTATCCCCTACTCTGACATCCTTGCGCTCGATCTCATCCTGATTGTGCAATGTGGCGTTGGTCACGGTAACGCCGGCCACCTGTACCGGTTCCAGTCGCGCCACCGGTGTTATCGCCCCGGTACGTCCAACCTGGACATCAATCGCCTGCAACACTGTCATTTCTTCCTGAGCGGGAAACTTGTGTGCCAGGGCCCAGCGTGGCGCCCGTGACACAAAACCCAAGGACTGTTGCTGTTGTAAATCATTGACCTTGTAAACCATGCCATCGATGTCGAATGCCAAGGCGGCGCGTTGCAAGCTCATCCCCTGATAAGCCGTCAGGCAATCATCGATACTCGTTACCACTTTAATATCCGGGTACACCCGCAACCCCCAGGCCTGCAGACGCGCCAGCAAATCGCTGTGCCGGATCGCCGCCGGCGCGCCTTCGAGCAATCCCACGCCGTAGCAATAGATCTCCAGGGGACGCTGGGCGGTAATTCGCGGGTCGAGCTGGCGCAGGCTGCCGGCAGCCGCATTGCGGGGATTGGCGAAGGTCTTGTCCGCCCTGGCCGCCTGTTCCCGGTTCAGGCGCTCGAATCCGGCTTTAGTCATGATAACTTCACCCCGCACTTCCAGCCGCGCCGGAATGCCTTCCCCCCTGAGCACCAGTGGTACGGTTTTCAGGGTGCGGATATTCTGGGTTATGTCTTCACCGGTGGTACCGTCACCCCGGGTGGCGGCCCGTTGCAAATGGCCGTTTACATATAACAGGCTGACCGCCAAACCATCCAGCTTGGGTTCCACGGTGTATTCAACATGCTCCAGGGACAGGCGATCACGGATACGCTGGTCAAACTGCCGTACTTCGTCCTCGTCGAAGGCGTTACCCAGTGACAACATGGGTATCGCATGCTGCACTCTGGCAAACTCCGCCACCGGCGCCGCACCTACGCGCTGTGTTGGCGAATCCGGTGTTACCAGCTCAGGATACTGCTGTTCCAGATCCTGAAGACGGCGCAGCAAGCGGTCGTACTCTGCGTCGGGAACTTCCGGATCATCCAGGATGTAATAGCGATAATTGTGATTATTGATCTGCTCCTGCAGATCACTGACTTCTTGCCGTGGTGACTTTGACACTGACATAAAACCGGTTCTTGAATGCTGGGAATTACAAACGCGGTGCAATACCCGAATGATGCCGGGCCTGCGCTAACTGAACACGTAAATCATGATCCCGGATTTTTTCCCGCAAATGACCCAGGGTCTGTACGGTAAGTACGCTATGACTATCGTCCCGGACCTCGGCACCTAGAATATCGGCCAGTATGCGTACCAGTTCTATCATGCGGTCGAAACACTCGACGCCGTTCCAGGGTCCGGGCAATTGCATGAAGACCACCAGACCCGTGGTGTCAAAGGACGCGAGATTTTCAAAATCGATGACACCCGGCTCCAGGGCATTGGCGACGCCGAGCAAAGGCTTTAAGTCACCATTGTCATCCTCTACCGACAATTGATACATGCCTTTATGATCGCGTTCCAATCCTAAACGCGCCATGGCGTTATCAATCTGAATACCGTCGAAGGCCTCATCCCGGGCAATAATAAACATGATCACCAGCATCTCCTTGACCGCGGGAATTTCAGATCTTTGCTTCTTTTTTACATCCTGGCCGGAACTAACCGCCCGCTTTTTCCAAAAAAACAGCGGGGATTTACCCTTGCTTTCTCCGGAACCGCCTACCGCAGTCTGCCGTGTTGTATTGGATTCGGGGGCAGCTTTACCCTGATATTCAGCTCCCGTGATGTTTAGGGATTCCGGGGCGCTGCGGGAATCGTGAGTTGAGATCACGATATCGTCAGCCAGCACGCCGCCCATGTCATTAATCATACGCCGGGAATCTCTGGAACCGGCATCCGGCTCGTCGACAAATACTTGATCAACCGCTTGCCGGGATGGCGCCACCGGTTCGTAGAAATAATCCCGTAGCACATCGTCATTGTCGATATCGGCGGATTTGCGTGCATGACGGAGTTTAAATTCACGCCGGGAACGCTGACGCACGGTGCGCCCGGAAATAAAATACACAGCAATCAGGACCACGATACCAATGGCCAGTAGACTTAATCGTAAATCGCTCATGAATTCATTCGTACCCATGGTCTACCTAAAGCGCTTTAGACTGTCGTAATTACGCCTTGTTACACTGCAGCCAGTTCCACTGCCTCGTCCACGTCCACCGCCACCAAGCGCGATACGCCCGGCTCTTGCATGGTCACGCCGTTTAACTGGTCCGCCATTTCCATCGTGATTTTATTATGCGTGATGAAAATGAACTGGGTGCGGTCGGACATCTCCCGAATCAGATTACAGTACCGGTTAACGTTGGCATCGTCCAGTGGCGCATCAACCTCATCGAGCAGGCAAAATGGCGCAGGATTAAGGTCAAATATGGAAAACACCAGGGCGATTGCGGTCAACGCCTTTTCGCCGCCGGACAGCAGATGGATGGTACTGTTACGTTTTCCCGGAGGACGCGCCATAACGGTGACGCCGGCGGTGAGTAAATCGTCCTCGGTCAGCTCCAGGTAGGCGCTGCCACCGCCGAATACCCGGGGGAATTTCTCCTTAAGACCGCTATTTACCCGCTCGTAAGTTTCTTCGAATTTCGTCTTGGTTTCCTTATCGATTTTATTTATAGCGCTTTCCAGGGTATCCAGGGCTTCGGTCAGGTCAGCATGCTGGGAATCGATATACTCCTTACGCTGCTGTTGTTCCTCGAATTCTTCAATTGCCGCCAGATTAATCGGGCCGAGTTTCTGGATCCTGGATTCAACTTCGGATATTTGCGCCTGCCACGGTTCGATAGCCGCGTCTTCCGGCATGGACTGCTGCAGCACCTCAAACTCATGGCCGGTTTCCAGCAGTTGCTCCTGCATGGTCTGGCTGCGAATACGCAGTTCCTGCACCGCGTAGCGTGACTCGTCCATGGTGTCCTTCAACTGCCGGCTCTGTTGTTCCACGTGATTGCGCTGGCTGGCTTGCTCGCGCATGGTATGATCGATGTCTTCCATATGCTGGCGTGCCTGATTCAGCTTGGCCTCGACTTCCAGGCGCTGACTCAGCAAGCCTTCGAGAATTTCTTCCAGGCCGGCTACCGGTGTTTCACAGTTGCGCATATCTTCCTGTAAGGCATCGCGGCGGGTATATAATTGCTCGATTTGTGTCTGCACGCGCTGCAGACTCTGATGACTGGTTTCCAGGGCGGTGCGGGCGGATTGCACCTTCACCGCCAGTTCATGAGCGCCCTCCCGGTCCCGGCGCGCCCGTTCGCGGGCTTCCTGCAGGGTACCGGTGCAAGTTTCCCGCTCCTGGTTCAGCACTTCACGCTGCTGACTCAACACGTCGAGCTCTGTAATCAGGCGTTCCAGAATGAATCGGGCGCCGGACATTTGTTCTTCATCACTGGCAACCTGCTGCTGTAATTCGGCTAATTCCGCGCGAATGCGCGCGTCACGCTGCTGGATCTGCTCATGGTGCGCACGCTTGCCACTGATCAGGGACTTGATTTCCGCCAGCTGACGGTTGAGATGGTTGGCGCTTTCCTGCACTTCTTCGCGCTCATTTTCCTTGCTGTGTAACTGATCCCGGTTGTGTTCCAGGGCGGCCGTGAGTTCGCTCTCATGGGCCACCATGGCATCGATTTCCTGGTGCAGTTGTTTTAACTCCTGTTCCCGTTCGATAACCCCGGCACGGGCGTCCGTATCCCGGGCCACCTTGAGCCAGTTCGGGCCGATCCAGATGCCATCGGGGGTAATTACCGACTCGTGGGTCTGTAAGGCGGGGCGCAAACGCAATGCTTCGGCCAGGTCCTGCGCCGCATAAACATTGCCCACCAGGGAGTGAACCGACCAGGGCGACGTGATTTTTTCCCCCAGCAGCGTGGCATTATGGTACGCGTTGATATCCGCTACGGTATTCTCGGTATCAAATACCGCCAACGCGCCCTCGTCCAGGGTATGCAGCAAACCGGCGACCGGATCCAGACCGGAGGTACAAACCGCCTCCAGATTGAATCCCAATACCGTTTCCACCGCCCGTTCCCAGCCGGGACTTACCTTGATACCCTCGGCCAGACGCAATGCACCGCCCAGACCTTGATGCTCCAACCAGCGGGTAACGCCACTGTCGTTTTTGCCCAGAGCCGCTTGTTGCAGGGCTTCCAGCGAGGCGAAACGCCCCCGTTGCTGTTGTAACTGGTTGCGCAAGTCATTCAGTTCCCGGGTCACGTCCTGAATCAGATTACGCTGTTCACTGATATGACGTAACAGGTCCTGCATTTTTTCCTGCTGTTGCTGCTGCCGTTCGGTAAATTCCTGTTGACTGACGTCCGCCGTTGCAATTTCCTCCGCCAGGGCATCCAGGCTCAGGCCTTTGAGTTCTTCCTGCAAACGCTGCAACCGTACCTGGGCTTTAACAGCGTGCTCTTCCCGGTGACTGATCGTGGTGCGTTGCACCTCCAGCTCCTGGGATTTACCGGCATTTTCGTCATTGAATGCTTCCCACCGGGCCTGCCACTCCTGCATCCCCTGTTCCGCCACCTCCAGTTGCAACGCGGATTCTTCAGCCGCTTCTTGAGCGCTGACGACACGGGGACTCAAATCTTCCAACTGCGCGCTCAATTCAGCGATTTGCCGCTGATCCATATTAAGATGCGATTCCGATTCGCCGATGCCGTTTTGCACCTGCTCCAGATCCAGACGCAATTGCTGACGGCGCTCCTTGGCATGCTGAATATTCTGTTCGATACGGGCGATATCCGAACCCACCCGGTAATATTCGCCCTGGACTTCATTGAAAACATCCGTGGCTTCGATCTGCTGGGCCCGGCCCTTCTCCAATTCCGCTTCCAGACGACGCAATTCCGCGACCTCCTTCTCATAGGCGATTTCCTGCTCGCCGATCCGTTTGTCGATATTCTGCAATTCATGTTGCATGCGTGCCAGTTTCAGCACCAGTAATTGCGCTTTGAGTAAACGTTCTTCTTCCTTGAGCACTTTAAAGCGCTCCGCCGCCCGTGCCTGCCGTTTCAGCTTTTCCAGTTGCTTGGCCACTTCGTCGCGCAAATCCAACAAACGCTCAAGATTCTCACGGGTGTGACGGATGCGATTGCCGGTTTCGCGGCGCCGCTCTTTGTATTTGGAAATACCCGCCGCTTCTTCAATAAAATTACGCAGTTCTTCCGGACGCGCCTCGATCAGCCGGGAAATCATGCCTTGTTCGATAATGGCGTAGCTGCGCGGCCCCAGACCGGTACCGAGGAATATATCCGTGATATCTTTACGCCGGCAGCGGCTGTTGTTTAAATAATAGTTCGAGCTGCCGTCACGGGACACCAGACGCTTAATGGAAACTTCATTGTATTGGGCATACTGACCGCCCAGCTTTTTATCGCTGTTGTCGAAAATCAGTTCCACC
>Ga0224511_10002782_pt1 | contig 12070 bp, 1 predicted proteins | sample SF_May12_sed_USG_2_FD_169988 | JGI IMG/M metagenome (GOLD analysis project Ga0224511, IMG submission 169988) | Sediment microbial communities from San Francisco Bay, California, United States - SF_May12_sed_USGS_8_1 | ecosystem: Environmental > Aquatic > Marine > Sediment | place: USA... | reverse complement strand
CAGGCGCCTCTTCAAGTCTGCATGGCCGCCAATCTGAAATAATACTCAAACGACTTTTGTGATACTAAGTACAAGACATTACGATTGTGAAATCATATAACATACGATATACTAAGCATTATAGTACCAGGTTAAAATTTATGAAAAACATTTTTACATTTTGTGTTTATGTAATCTGTTTAAAATTGCGAAATCAAACTTGTTTTTTGTTTCATTAAACGCCGAATCTTGTTTAATCGTTTAACAATCTCGATAGGTAAACGGTCTATGTTAGGTATATTTTTTAATTACATTCTATTTTTAGACAAAGCGATATATATTTTTAGCTGAAACTTCAATTGCAAAGTTATCATGGAATAGCTGTAACATAGATAATCGTACAAAAGGGTAAATATGCTGGATACTCAATATTTAAAAAACAACAAGGCGTTCGGTTTGCGTTATTGCCTGTCAATTCTTCAAAGGCTTTGCTGGTTTCCAATAACCTCAAAGATATGAGGGAGTGTTCACACAGCTGGGATTTCACACACCCTCAGACTCAGAGTGAAATCCTAAACCGTTTGTCAAACCTACCCCGCGTGGGCTGAACATTAAACATAGCAAACTAAAATTCGTTCGAGAATGAATAAACTTTTGTGTCTAAAGTCATGTACTCGTTCTCTATTAAAAACGTTCGAATTACATGAATACCGTTATCGCATGTTAAAAAAGAAACAACTTATTAGAATAGCTCATTTTAGGTTTCTTTGGTTTTTCTTAAATAGTGTTTCTTTTGTAGCTTAGTAGCGAATCTTTATTTGTATATTATTCTTAGTATCAATTCAGTTTGCTGTCATTAAAAGGAAATACCATGCTCCGTGACACTGAAAGCTTATTTCGTATACCCATCAAGGCAAATGTTGACAAATGTAAAATTATAAGGCTGAAGCTGTAACAGTAATTTTACGCTTTTTTTAAAGTTTTTCTTGTCACGCGTTGTCGCCAAAAAGACATTTGTTTGCAAGATCGTGCAAGACATGCAACGCTTCTTATGTCAAGTTGTTATTTTATATTTGTACCTTTTAAAACAAATGCTAAACGACGTCAGAAACACCATCTCAGAAACACGAGTCGTGAACGTCGTGAATCCGCCACTTAGGCGAGGACTGAAACCTGCTTTAACAAGTTAGAGCGTGATGTTTTTGCCAGTTTATTGTTATACAACATGTGCAGAATCCGTTTAGTGCTATTTTATGATGTGTTGCTCTGACGCACGAAAAATATGTATCACGGTTGTAAAGCTGGAGAGGGCCAGATTTGAATCTGAAATTTTTACTACTCTTACACAAATGAACAACATGTTAACAATGTTCCTTTATAAAGTAAAAGACAATCTGTACATTTTACAGTATAGTATGCAAGACAAAATAACGGAAGAACAATTTTAAGGCTATTAGGCCTGGCACACACGGTGTTCTTTAAGCACATGTGCTTTGTTTGGCAGGTAACAGTACCGTTATGTCGTTGGATGCACACACGGTATGTTTTAGCACACGATAACTCTTACTAGTTGTACTTTTGCGCTGAAAACAATATTTTTTTATACTTTTTCATTAACAATGAATCCTTGTATCTGAAGAGTGCCCTCCAATTTATGCCTTAACCCTTTCAAAATCCTATGGTTTTAGTTTTTTTAAAGAAAACAACTGATAAACATTTACAAAAATGCCTAATTACGAAGTAAATTAAAAATTTAGTTTGGAAAGTAGTCAATTTTGTGTTCATACAACTTTGTATAAGAAAAATCATCCTCAAGTTGTCGCAAACTAACAATTCAAGTCAAATTATAACTCTCGTTGAATCAATTCTGTTGGCAAAACTGGCACTCCTTTGAAGAAGCACACGGATATAGAACCGATCCTATCTCGGAAAAAGCACATGTGCTTTGAAATTAGCAATGAATAAGGGCGCACACACGATGTGCTTTAAGCACATGCTCTTTCGGCCGTCAAAGCACATGTGCTAAAGCACACCGTGTGTGCCGCAGGCCTAAGCGATTGTAAACCCTCGATCGTGGCTGTGTCAACATATAACAAACCAAGCACTTATTCCACTGTGCAAACCAAACTTTCAGTGCTTTAAAATGGCCATAAAACGGGACTCGCATTACGCCATTCTCTCACCAGAGAGCGTGCTACACAAGTTTCGCTTACACCTCTGTCAACGCCCGGTGTACAAGATTCTTATACAAACTATAAATAATTAATAAAATGCTCGTGAGATTACTTTGATCTCTGTATATTTTACTTAAAATGAAAATGGGAATTTTTATTTTTTAGAACAATGTTTAAGATATATTTTAACCCAAACTTTCGGTGAACTATTTTGCGATGTGACGATAGAATATCACATGTATGAGAACTACTTTTCCCGGCGTTGACAGAGGTGTAAGCGAAACTTGTGTAGCATCCCATTTGGTGAGAGCATGACATTACGCTTAGAGTAAACTAATAGACATGTCGAAGAAATAATGACTGACAACAGCCAAGTCTTAAAGGCGTATGCTACAGTTTCATGATTTTTTTCTCAATAATAGATTTCTTTCAAACTTTATGTATGTCAAGAACATGATGTTATGAAAATGAAAAACCAAATAAAAATGAGACCTTACCGGGGTCAATTGTTTTTTATTAGATACCAAATAAAGATGTCACATATTAAACATTTTTTACGATTTTCATAGACTTTTTTGTCGGCATGGAATCATAAGATACATCATCAGAATATCACAAATAATTATATTGTTCAGTTTAAGACATTCTATATCACACACACATTGCTAAATATTACAATACAACTAATGAAATATATATAAAAATTAAGTATTACCTTATTTACGACAAAGAAATTTTCCGCAAATCTTTATAAGTTGACTAAAATTATACATAACAGAATTTCACCAAATACTACTAATATATTCTCCAATGTAAAACAAACATAAAATAAAAAAAGAAATATGTAGGTCACCATGTTAATTTGTTATAAATGGCAATTTCAAAGTGTTGATGGGTGGGGTGGGGTAATTACGCATACATAACAAGACTTAATGGTTGATAGTGTAAATCATTAGTAAATAAACATTAAATTTTACAAACAAAATAAGACTTTCCTACCATTTGTCTTTACTAATTCTCGTAAAAAGTACCAAATGCTAGCACCCTGGAACGTATCGGATCGGAAAACAGGCTCTGGGTGCCGGGTTTTAGAAGCCGCAGCGCTGTTTTTATAGGCGAAAAAGTAAACTGTAGCATAAGCCTTTAACATTTTTACAGAATACTTCGTCCCACTTGCAATAGTGCAGTGTTTAGAGTACAATGATAACCCATGTATTCGAAACTCGTCTTTATTTACTGATAAACATATTAATTTATGTCGGCTTTTATATCATTTTGACCAGTGCAATATGTATTGTAACTATGGATTGGAGCACGGAAATTAAAACTAATTAACACTACCAGCTTTATACGCACGTATCATTTTATACATTTTAATTAATATTGATGTTTTCGTTCCAACATAGGCCTTAATATCGTATCAAGTATTCAGCCATTGAAATACCGACAACAAAAACTTCGAATTAAACAAATAAACTGTTGTCTTTGTTAAGCAATACGATAAAGATTAATCACTAAAATAAAATGTCGCTTTTTTCGTGGTTATGTCTGATTCGTTTACCACACACATATGTTTTTTTGTATATTAAATATTGTTAGAATGTTCCTAATCGCACGACAGGAAATGATTAATTATAAAAATGTGTGCATATCATTTCATTCAATGTAAACATATTTTTTTGAAAGTGTATATCTCATGTTTAACGTGGGACAAAACGAGTTCGTCTGTACTAGTCACGGCACACTCCCGTTACGTCGTTAACGTAACGGCATTCCATAGGGGTTTACGTTTACGTTCATCATGACTTAGTTTGACCAAATGACCACTGACTGTAACCACATTGTCTTATTCATATTTCATGCGTTAACGATTTGAGCTACTTCATACATTATTATATGTCATCGTGACGGTATTAAAGAGATGTGTTTTTTTTCAATAAGGACTTTTTGCTATTTCAAGTAACATTATTTTTTTGTACGTAATGATAAATGTTGACAAAGACGTCTAGCTTCTAATAGCTCTGAATCAAATTTCAATATTCATGAACCATATTCGTTTATCGGGTGAAGTACATTTATCTTTCTCTGATGAAAGAAAGATACTAGTAGTTATAGAACTACCCGGAAATGTAGACGTAGATTTTTTAAACTCGCTTTAGTCTGGAAGTACAAATAAAGCTAAAACATTTAAAAAACTATTTTAAATAACACTATTAATGTTTAAATAAATTAAATAAACTTATGCACCAGACTGAGTGATTATATGGGTCTCCCAAATATGTATGGAACAGAATAAGGCCTACTTAGAAACTCTTAGTTTTTTGTAAATTTCTTCAATATTTGTTCATAGAACACCAAATAAGGCCCGCCTGTCAAATTCTATACTGAAGACTGAATCACTTGTTACGCACCTTTCAACGAAACGTTAGCTACTGTCAACGTTTTACGCTCGACGTACGTAATGATTAATTTGTTTTAAAACGCATTAACTATATAATTTATGATGATCAATTCAATTGTTGTCTTCAATATAAGCAATTTGCAATTTTAATGTATACACATTACGCATTGATTTATAACAAATTACTACAAACAATTAATGCTCACTTTTCGATGAAAGTTTGCTGTGAAAGAGAGCTTTCGAAATAACGTTTGACGATGAATTCCTAGGTGTGGCGGATTTAGGTCATAAGTAGACCACAAAACATATTGTTGTTTTGAAATCAGGAAGCGATCAATGTCAAACTTTACAATGTGAACAGTTCATTCACAAGCGTCCGTACGTACGTCAAAGATTGACCAACGTGTTGCCATCGTACTACTGGCCGTTGGTGTGGTTATAATATGTATATAATAGTGAGTCGATCAGAGTTTAAATAGTACCAAAGTCTCAACTTACCTACACATTACTTTGGAAAAGATATAGATTTCACTTACAAAAGACATAGATCTACACTTACAATGAAGACGACTTCAACTTTTTCGTTTACTCTGTTGATAGCTGTGGCCTATCTTCACGTTTCGCTCGGGCAACAAGCTAGCGAATACAGCGCAAATGGACTTGTAAGTGTTCAGAAACGACCAACACCAAATGGTCTTCTGGAGTCCATACAGAAGACAGCCAACAGTAAATCCAATGGAAACAATTATCCTGGTGGACTTTATTCATTGCCTTTGCCGCAACTAGGCGTCGGTCTGCCGGTTCTTCCAACACAGCCCGTCGGCAAACAGCTAGGAGTCGGTTTGCCCGTTTTTCCAACACAGCCTGCCACCAAACAGCTAGGAGTCGGTTTGCCCGTTTTTCCAACACAGCCCGCCACCAAACAGCTAGGAGTCGGTTTGCCCGTTTTTCCAACACAGCCCGCCACCAAACAGCCGCCTGTAGTCGCCAAGCCTATGGAGCGAGCACTCGGCGCGCTTCGTCAATACCTGCTGCAAAGGCTTGGTGGTAGATCCGGTCTGTCTAACATCCTGGGTTCCCTTGGGACAAGTGGGAACAATGGAGGTGCTATGACCGGCATGGGCCAAATGAGTGAGGATGCTCTCGAGGATATGATGGAAAATGGCGGAACCGGAAATAACATGTATGGCGGAAACCAAGGCATGCCCACGTGGTCAGGTATGTCTGGTTCTGAGATGACACAACAAGGCGGCTCTAACACGATGAGGAGCGGTCAGGCCCTGAGCGAGGATGCCCTGGAAGATATGATAGAAAATGGCGGTACCGGAAACAACATGTATGGCGGAAACAAAGGAATGCCCACTTGGCCAGTCATGTCTAGTACTGGGATGACACAACATGGCGAGTCTAACACGCTGGGAAGCGGCCAGACATTGAGTGAGGATGCCCTCGAAGATATGATGGAAAATGGCGGTACCGAAAGTAGCGGATATACTGGAATGAACCAAGGCGGTCTATCATGGACCGGACCTTTGACGAGCGGTAAACCACTGTCTGGTGGATCTTCCATGTTCCCCTACGGCTCAAAGCAGGGCAGTGGCAGCATGAACAACGGATTGGCGGGGACCGCCATGGACGAAGATGCTTTGGAAGACCTTATGGAGAACGGCGGAAGTGGGACACCAGGTATGACTGGAAACAACCCTTACGGCGGCTCCTGGATGTCCGCTCTAGGCAAGATGTTGACTGGGGGTTCCACGGGCGGACCAGCGGCATGGCGCCAGGGCGGCCGGGGCCATCTGGGTCAGGTTGGTGGACAACAGATGAGCGAGGACGCCATGGAAGATATGTATGACGACTAGAGACATACGGTAGCTAATGTGATAATAAGTGTATGTGTTTGTACGTTATGTTCTAATATTTTGCCAAACAATGTTTGTACAACCTATTATGCTTAATTGCAGAATGGCTTTTGTCTACAAGGTGTGAATTGCACATATATTTATGTTTTGTTTTTAATTTTATGTTGAATTCCACTATTTATTGTTGCGGCTTTTGCACATCCTTTTTAAACCAGCATAATTTATAATCATTTTGTTAATTTACATGATTTTTTTGCTTTGTTTCAATCACCAATCCATTGTTTGCGTTTTATAATAAACCTTTGTATATTATTGAGTTTTGTTGTTTTGACATTAATTATCCTATTTTATGATTTAAATCAAAGATATTTATATAAACAATTTGCATTTTTTAAACGTACACATATCATAACAATTCTGTGTTTGTACGGTCGTAAAGCCCTGCTGTACGAAACGCTGTGCAGCGCCAAATAATTTGAGATAACATAAGAGTAAACTCAGTCTAGTTTTTAGTCAGGCGAAATGATGAACATATATTAAGTTAATTCAGTGTTTCCAGTGCACATATTTTATTTAGAAAAAATAAGGCAAAACTTACAGGCACTGACTGTAATGGGGGTTGTGGCGTAAATTAATTAGGATAAGTCTGGGTTAAGGAAAATGATACAGCGAGAGACTAATTAGAGAGTCAAGATTTATATAGTTACGTTGTATAATTAGCTACTAATTTAAAAGATGAATGAGCGTACAACTGTTGTTGTTATTCATCTTAAAACCAGAACAAAATTGTATGGAAAAGGGAAATGTAAGCGCGCAAATAAATTTATTTTAACACGCATCGTATTGTAAATTAAAAATAAAAACAAATCCGTTTCGTGTGCATTATTTTCTCGAAAAATAATACAAACGTTACCACTTTTGTATAGTATAATTATTGTTTACATGATTAACCAGTTATCTTAACTTAAGCCATAGCAGCATTCCTCCTCTAACTATGCATGTTGTTTAAAACATAATAAATGGCTTGTGTCATTTATGCAATGAACGACGGAAGCGTATCTGGGCCTCCCAATGTGTAAATGTTTAGGTCAAATATATTGAAGTGTTTTCTCATTTTGATCAAAGCATTGCGATAACTCGAATTAATAAAAACGAAATTCTGAAAGTTTGAATAATTTCGTATATTTTGTTTTTCGAAATTCCACGAAATATTTGTCAATGCAACTGACTTCTTGGCGTTAAATCAATTAGATTTTCACTATTTTATCACAACATTTTAAAATGTAAGGACGGGTGATAAACATACGAGATGCTTAAATGCTTTGAAATCATTACAATAATGAAATTAAATAATATACTGTAGTTAAATATGTCAGAAGCCGAGATAACTTTATAGAATAAACAAAAAACTTCCATTTTGTCGGCATGTGTCTTAACGACTCAACTGATTACGTCATACAAAAAGATGTAAGTTGCATTTTATGGCAATTCATATGCAAAATATACAACATTTAAAAACAATTTAAGGACATTTACATTCCTTAATTTGATTTCCTAATAGGTTTTTGTTCAAAATGAAAAAAAAAACAACAACAAAAATATCTGACGCAAAACCTTTAAACAAGTGAAATCCCTATTACGCTTCCGTACTAAACTCTACATTTGTACTAGCAATGCAACACGAACTAAGTTTAAACAGTAAAAAAGTTGAAACAAAGTCTAACTTAAACTATATAACATTATATACATCTGTTAACAATATTTAAATATTCCACGTGCACTGACTTTTATGGGCAAACAGAATAAAAACATGTAAAACAAATGCTATTTACTGACCTGCGTGGCGTAAATTAATTAGACAAGGTCCAGGGTTAAAGAGTGTTACACAGAGCGGCTAATTAGAGACAAGTCACACAAAAACATAGTTGCGTCGTTTTCTTTAATCAGCAACAACATAAGGGTGTGCTTTCTTTTGTTTGTTGTTATTCATGTCACTTGTGCCAAAACATTAGTTTAATGGAGGGGAAGTTGATATCGGCTAGAGAACATGACGAGGGCCAGGTACAAAACTATTGTAACTACCTCATTTTATAAAAGAAGTTACACTAGTTTTGCACCAAGCCTTCGATGAGGTTATGATGTTAACATTAAGATTATACGGTTATACTGCTATATACTTAAGTGCAAGTGTATGCATACATTTGTTTTTTGAATTTACAATATTTTCGTCTTTCTGTGTGTCTTTGTATTGTTTCATGTTGTTATGTGTTATTGTTGATGTACACTGTCGCTTACTGTTCTACTGTACTAATGTTATGTTGCTACCATATGTTTTTATGTCGCTTTGTCCTGGAATTCGTACTGCTCATGAATCCTTTTGTGTGCTCTTTTGCTTATCTCTAATTCATGTGTAAATGTACCTCTTTAATATGCTAAAAACATTAAAACTGGTCAATCTGGCAAACTGTTAATTCGCTTAGTAGACATAAAATGATGTTTCGCCGTGCACGAAAATGAATGTGAATATGTTGCAAATTAATCTATGTAAATGGAAGTGTTAGCACTTAGCGAGCCGCTAATAAGACAGCCAAAATAAAGTTCATCTCCAGCAATTTAAGAAAGATGAAGGTGCATGTATATCATTGTAGTTATTCATCACAATTTCAAAACATTAGTTTTATAAATGTTTCTCTGTCATTCAAACTAATAAAAGATGTCCAATGCCTCGTGCATCGATTAGTGAAATTAATGTGCTCTGCTCAGAAATATTTCTTATTTCATGAATTATAACGTACATTTTGATAACATAATATATGTGTTCCTGTTAGAAATATCTTTTTACATGCTATCTAGCGTACCATTAGGTAACATTTCCGCATATTACTGTCACATTCCAATTTCAACCCTTTCACATTTGTCCTTAATTCAACATTATTAAACATATTCGCACTTTCCTTTTTCGTCATTCTGACTAGGAATGCATATAAAAAAAACAAAAATAATTACTTATTTATGTCAACACAGCGGTGCACGGTCTAAATTTATGATTTTAATGTCAAGTAGACAGACAAATGTGTCCTTCGTTACACACATTTCTTTATGCCCTAAAATCAAATAATATTAAACCTATTCACACTTTGCGCTTTCCTCATTACATTGCCAACAAAAAAAACACACAAAAATGACTTTTATTTATGGCAAAACAAAGCCGCACGAACCTATTTACTATTACAATCAACAGTAGACAGACAGCTGTATCCTCCTGGTGGCAAAACATCACTGAGTTAAATACTATTTTGAAGACTTATTTCCTTAATTGAAATTCAATGAGTTCTGCTAAAGCAAAACTATAAAAGACCCACTGTATCATTTTGAAGTGTAATTAGAGCATACTATGTTACTAGTATACATCTAGTGCGCACGTAGGGCTACTAGACTGTAAGGCGCTTAAAAAGTATAATAATTATGCGGCGTCTTGTATTTAGAACTGGCACAGCGTTCTTTTATTTGAATGCATAGTTGCGCTAAACTTCGAACTCTCTTCCCCTTTCTGTAAGGTTAATGACAGACAGGAAGAATGATTGCTGGTGTATTTACTTGGTCAGATTGTCACCTGGCCATCATAACCCTTATCCGGTGGATTTAAATTGACCATGTACTGTTAAAATTGATCATCAAGATTGACAGTTGGGGGAATTTTTATTAAGATATAGGTTTCGTAAAATTATATGTTTGTGTGTCACACGACCAGACCACTAGGGATACCGTTAACTTATTGTGAATGTAAAACCGTGTAAAATTTGTAAACAGCATCACCCAATTACCTCATTTTTATGAACAAAAAATGCAAATTGGATATTTTGTTTAGGAAATGAAATAAATAAATAAAAACTGGTGACAGAGGCTTGGTGAATAGTCTTTGTTTATGATTTCATGTTTAGAAAAATGTAGACAATGTAGACAAGTCAAGTTTAAGGGCACTGGCAAAACGGTCCATAGACAAACAAACACTTAGAACAGCACGAAACACGCAGAACAACAAGACGTAAGAGACCTTCAGAACAAACTAGTATTGTAGTTTTTTTTAATTTTCCATTTTTATTTATATTTTATAATTTTATTAAAATGATATTTACAAGAAATGTTAAGTTATTGCCTTGGCTATGCAGCCTATGCTTCCTGAGGGCTTTCCCTTCATCAGTTTAATATTACTTACTACAGCTGGTGTTTAGTGCCTGTGTGGCGGCTGCAAAAAGTCGCCCCGTACTACATCATTGTGTAGTCATATTTTTCTGGTCCTCAGGGACCATGGCGTGTACATGTATATTGTTTACATTTGAAAATGGAGTTCTGCTCATGCGCTAGGGGGCGTCAGTGGTGTAGCATCATTCATTACTACTGATGAACATCTTCAATAAAACCGATGCTGCTATTTTCTCGTGCAGGCTATGCTTCCTGAGGGCTTTCCCTTTTATCAGTTTAATTGGTACGGTTAATGACTTGCATTGGGGGTTTCACCGAGTTTTAAGCTTTAGCAAACCTCACACTTTCTCATCATGTATTGGAGAAGAAAAACGAAATGCATTTACTAAGTCTAAGAGAAGGCAAATTATTTTATATCAACATTATTTTAAGGACAATATATTTTATGATAACAACAGCGCCAAGCAGCCTTTGATTTAAGTATATTTATTGTTATTGATAGACACTCTATGACATGCACGGCCCACCCTTGTCTAATATAGTAGCACTAAGCATTCCATTATCAAACCAAGCTTCAATAAAAACGTTACTTGTTAAATTAATATTTTAATTACTGACATATAATCGCATTTTATGAAACTTCTATATTAAAGGTCAAATTAATGTTTCAATAAAAACGTTGTTTCTTCATTAAAAACGCATCCGTTAAATGTCACATTTACTGTTTGCAATGACCTTCACCTTATTTTAACAAAAAGCGCTGTATGTTATGATATTCATGGCGCAAGATGTTGTTGTTGTCCGTGACAAGCAGTCCATTGTTCTCATCCATTTCGGCTTGAATAATGAACGATACTGCCTTTGCTGTATACCTGACAGGTTGATGCGCAGGCTATAATTAGAGAAAAATATACTTTCCTTCCAAAACATTAGCTTTTTAAAGCAGTGACATAGTTTTTGATCAGTAAGTGGACGTAGGTTAGCACTATAACGTTGCAATCGAAACGTTACAAAGAGGTCAAGCATATAACTTGTTGCTTTTGTTATTATATTTTGCATTAAGAAATACCTTCTACATACCCACTTTAAGCTTTAAAATATAAAAACAATTTTTTTAGCTTTTATTTTTCTAGTAGGTATTCTCTGTTAGAATATTAATGAAAAGTCATACTAGGTATTTATTGCAACTTATGACGCACATCTTATACATTACATCATCACTACATGTTAATATTTTAACTTTCTAAGAATGACATCGGTGCTTTAAAGCAGTTTTACAGAACAGAAAGCTTGTTTCATAATTAATTCCCCGAGGTCCTTCTTCACGGTCTAGCGGTTTACAAGAAAGCACGGTTTTGCACATCTATATAAAGAACGCCCAAGCCGGGTTCGACTTCACTTTTCGTACAGACGCTAGCCTGTACATGATCTCCATCACAATATGGCGCTCT
>Ga0224511_10002781_pt1 | contig 12071 bp, 3 predicted proteins | sample SF_May12_sed_USG_2_FD_169988 | JGI IMG/M metagenome (GOLD analysis project Ga0224511, IMG submission 169988) | Sediment microbial communities from San Francisco Bay, California, United States - SF_May12_sed_USGS_8_1 | ecosystem: Environmental > Aquatic > Marine > Sediment | place: USA... | reverse complement strand
TTGGTGGGTTGGTTGGTTGGTTGGTTGGTTGGTTGGTTGGTTGGTTGGTTGGTTGGTTGGTTGGTTGGTTGGTTGGTTGGTTGGTTGGTTGGTTGGATCGTTGGTTGGTTGGTTGGTTCGTTCTTTGATTCGTTCGTTGAAAAAATGCCGCTTTACAACAGTGATCAAGTTATATCACGACGGTCAGTCTAGTGCCCAGCGTCCCGGGGTTCACCAGGACTGGTCGCCGCAGCCAGTTGACTCACACGAACCAGCTGTGACGGACAACTGTAACAGACTAAGTGCAAGTCAAGTACCAACCTCTGTGTGTGTATGAGGAGGGATATAAAATAAAATATATGTTTAAATGTTGTTTCCATTAATGAGTTTTTTTTAATCTCACCTACGATGAGCTTTTGACATCGCACTGTTTCACCCGGCTTGCTTTATACACACTTTCCTAAAACGTCCTAATCCAAAATCGATCGGGCTATTCGACGAAACTGAAGGAATGATCATTGGATAGCGTGATTAATAAAGAGATCACATAGTCAATGCCTATTTTTCATATAATCATGAGCGAGTCGCACAAATATTGTTAAATGGTCTACTAATCTTCTATGCTGCATCATTATTTACGTTAATGCATTGCCAGACTTAGAACCAGATAAGAACTAAAGCAGAATTCACTTGCCGTAATAACTTGTAATTCCCTAGGCAAATGGTGAAATATTGCACACAATAAAGTAAAATGTATTGGTGCAATTTACCACGTACCTTCATTTTGTTAAATAACTGACTTTCTATTATTGGATTTTTGTTTGATATTAAGACTTTTTAGAAAATTATTTATTTCGACTTCAAACATTGGTATTGTGGCGTACTTGTACTCACATATGTACTTTTCTTACTCTAGGTCATTTCTACTCGTTGCTATGGTAGCATTAATCAGCCTTGCTTTGGATGCATTGTCCTTTTAATTCTGAAATTAACATGAAGACTTTTCATCATTAAATATTATATTCACTCAAAAATCCATGTGTATACCAAATATGTTTGTAACATGTATCAATATCATTAAATAATGCAATCACATAATATTCAAAGCCAATGTTTATGTTTACGAATAGAACACTTCTAACAATTTCGACATCTCCATTGACACGATCAAATGTAAATATAGTTTTCTAAATGGCTGTTGCGTCATGATGTTGTAAGTGTTTTTGTGTCGTTCTGTGTGTTAGTTTTTGTACGGGCCATTTTGTAATGGTGCACCTAAACTTGACATATCTACATTGTTTACAGCATTCTTTCTGTGAACATCTCTTCAATTTATATGTACTGAGGTACATGCAAATAATGTTATCTAAATATTTCTTATGTGTTTGTTGGTATTTTTGTATGAGAATTTAAAAGTGTGTCACCAGTTCTGAGAATTTGACAGTTCTGCCTTAAAACAGAAAATCTTGAGCTTATATACTAAATTGGTCAACATCTCGCAGAACTCCGCGAGAAGCAGGACCAGGAAGACAACAAGCAGAATTAAGTTACTTGCAGTTTTACGTAGAAGAAATTGCAGAATTCTGCACAATAACAAATCAGTTTAAGCAGATAATGGATTTAACATACTAAAATATAACTTAAATCAATGCACAAAGTTATGATAAACCATTACCTCGGTTTAGAATAAATCTTAATATTATAAATGTTAAAAATATTACATTATATAAATGGAAAGTTCCAACTGTCAAACCTAAACATACAAAAGGTAAACACAGACGACCTACTAAGAAGAGTGACGTCACCCAGGGCACCATCTGAAACTTGTAATGGCGGCCATTCAATGCGTCATATGTTACAAAAAGAAAATCAATTTATTATTATTGATTACTAAAGAAGTATTAACAAAATCATCAAATGCAATATGAATAGCACTTAAACAATTTACATTTGATAGACCTGTATATTTGTCTTATTAAAAATAGTAAAACTATATCAATAAAAATGTTCATCAAAATATGTGTATTTAATTTATATAATACCATGTGAAGTCACAATTACTAAGGATAGCACAAAAAGAGCGAACTCTTATTTTCATTTAGGTTCCAATAAGTGTGGTTAGCATAGAGAGGTAACCTTAAGTTGAAAGAAAACATAAAAAACTTTGAATTTAAGATACTTAAAATATCACAAGTTTGAGAGTTAAATGGTTTATAATTGTAATTGCTATCGTACATAAGAAGTAAAAACTGAATAAAAAATATCACAGGTTAAATATAATCACATATTAAAAAACAAAGAAAACTGGTACTTGAGATCATAATCAGTAGGCTAGGTAGTATAAAATAATAACAGATCAATGGAATAGTTATATCACAGAAAAGTAATGTTGTTTAATACTGTTTTTAAAATGACTAAGGTTGGTAATAGCCCTTATGTCCGAAGGCAGTTGATTCCAGATGTTACAGCCATAGTAAGAAAAAGACTTCAAGATACAATGCACATAATATAAATACTAGGGCTGGGAAGATACGAAAAAAATACAAACGATTTGATACGTATTGCGATACGCACAAAGCAATACGCAATACGTATTGACGATACGATACAAAGGTAAACATTTTGGGACATTCATAATTTAGATTAATTTAGTTCAAATCCTTGTTATAATCAATGTAGGGGGAAATAATGTCATAATAAAACAGTACATTAATACTCTTTAATACAGTTAAATGATGCATCATTTAAAAACAAAACATCAAAAGAAAGTTCAGAAAGTTACAGGAACTATCTCCTAAGACGGGGGTACATGTAAAAAATAATGTCTGAAACTGTAAAAACAACAACAGTATACCCAGGTTACTATTTTTCAAATTTTCAAACGCCGCGAGACCGATAACCGAACCGTATCGTACTGCAAAAACCAGTATAAATCGGTTGATCGATATATCGACACAGCCCTAATAAATACAACAGTGCGTTATATACCCTCTGGCAATATGACAATAGGTTTTTTTGCAATGCAAGGCGTCCGACCCATACTAAAACATATAACGTCGAGTGAATGTTGAGTCATTTAACTGACATTTTTTCACAAAATCCATTCTTTGCACATTTTCATCAGTTTTCATTAGATACATCTTATGTCAAAATATTGGAGCAGATTTCTTGTCTAAAGGTGTGAAAAAACATTGTTCAAAATAGTGTAACTGACATAAAGACTCATTTTTGTATGCAAAGATGTTGTAACATCACTTATGCTGAAAATAAACTACACCTGAAACTGCAATCAGTCACATAAGTGATGTTAAATGCCTTAAGATTTTTCTTTTGATGACATTTACACAGTAAACAATATATATAATTAAGTGAAGTAACTCCTGTCAGACTTAAAATATTCCTTGTAAAAATGGTATATCTGCAGAATTGCTAAATTGTAACATTTATATTCTCTGTTGAATTATTTTTTCACAAAATGCTATAATAATGATGTCATAATACGCATATTTTATCCAAAAAATGTTTCATTTCTTCAATTAAGTTTAACAGTTATTGGCATAAAATACAATAACATTTAATGAAATGTAACAAAAGGGAACGACTCTTGTCTGACTAAAATTATTCAGTGCAAGAACAAGTATTAAGTACAAAAATTGATTTATTTTATTCGCTTTTCATAGTTCGTTTTAAAGAATTCAAAATGTACAAAAGACAAAAATTTTATATTATGTATTATCATATTTAATAAAAAAAATCCAATGTTATTGTGGCATAAAAACTTAATTTTAAAAATTTCGAAAAGCATTTAATTGATTAGTATTCAATAAGTAGTTTTGACGATACAAAGCTATGACATCATTATAATGACATCACTCGTACCTTGTGAAGATTTTGAAAGAAACTTAAGCTGTTCAGTTACAACAGATTGTGCAATTGAAGCCGATTTCAACTTATCGCAGGGTTTGTTCTTAAATTTAAATTGTATGCATTTTCTCTTACAACGTATTTCATTTGCTAGAATACAACATAACTCCAGGGTCAAAAGCGAGCATAGACAGCTGCGCCGAATAAACTGTTTCAACATTTCTTTAAAAAATATGTTTAAGTTAGGGGAGATGATCACAATTAACTTTTACATTGAAGCCTAAATATATCACTAGTACCTTGTAAAGATTTTAAAAAATCTTAAGCTGTTCAGTTACAACAGATTGTGCAATTGAATATGGATAAATAATCACGGTCTCAGTAGTTAATCGGATTTCTTAATAAATATGTTTATAACTGTGTGTTTACAAGGCGAAAAGTATTCTTTCTTTTATTCTTATATTGTACTTTTCATAACTGAGCTATGCTGTTTTTATGTTGGTGTTTCTTGTAAATTAGCATTGGACCAATATTTGTACGCCGGTTACCTGTCAAGCTGCGAGCATAGAGATCAAATGATTTCAGCTATGATTGTAATTTGAAATACAATTTTCACGTACTCTAATTAAGCGCCGACTATATTTTTCCCCAAAATAGTTCTTGTTTTTTAACTGTGCTTATATATATAAAATTTTATTTAATTATTGCCATCCAGTAATAAGATATGAAATATGACAATGATAGTCCTAAGACATTAAGTGCTTATGTAGTCAGATTATTTATCTCTTACAAATTACATTTTTATTGCTTTTTTATATATACCAACAATTCATTTGTATACTGTAAACGAATCTAAATTTTAGGCTATGTTATTGCATTTTTGTTATTGTGCACTATTAAAATTAAGAATAAAAAAGAAATGTCTTGATTAATTTATTGTACAGAAACTAGAGCTACAAGCAAATAATGATGATCCACCCACTGTAACTCAAAAAAGAGACACTTAACTTTTCCAAGCAGTGTTGATGTGAATTACGCATGGACATTTTATACAAGCCATAGAGCAATTCTGTATAAGCATTTGGTCCAATATAATTTTTATTTAGAACTGTAAAGGTCCGTTTACACAGAGCGCAACCGCGACCGCGGTTTTTCGTCCTGGAATAGTTTAGTTACTTGTACAGTTCAAATAGAGTGCGAACGCGAACATATTTTTTGTTCGCGCGAACGACTGCCTTGATTGTCCCCAGAGCGAATTTTGTCAAATGTTCGCGCGGCTTTTTTGCTATTAACTAACCAGCATTTGTTTTCTTTGCATTATTTCTACAAATAGAAACATGTAAGTCTGACTGTTCCAAGAAAAACTAGGCACTAGCGTCAGTCTACTTAGATTGTAAAGTTTGGAGAAGAATGAGCAAAACAATTGACAACAGTTCTAAGTCATGACTATACAATTGAAAAGAAGCATGGACTGTGTGACAAGGCAGACAAGGATTACTCATTAAGAGTATTTTGCGTACAAATACGGAACTATGATCTCTGTGTTTGATTATACCTTCGCCATGAATCCTAATGACCAAAATTTATATCTCAAGCAAGTAAAAGTTCGGGTTCGCGTTAGACGCGTTCGCGTTCGCGCTGTGTATAAACAGATACGTGTTTTCATAAAGCTCAGGCTTATTGTTAAGCTATCTTTGTTTCTTACAAAATCATCGTCTGTTGTTACAGTCACAAGTTTTAACGCACAGTTTGTAAAACACTACTGAGTATGTGTAATTTCCAATTGTTGCATTTAAGTAGTACTTACATAACGAGAGTGTTTATGTAATATTATCACCATAATCCATTAGAATGTTGGTGCACAGATAACTTTAAAATCCATATTTTTTGTTTCCAAAGTTTTCCAAGAATAACAAGTCCGCCATTTTGATTATTACGTCACAAGTCAGTTTCTGCGCTCTCGACCAGAATCTTGGTCGACGCGCACCTTATTTTAGTCAGCTCGGTCAATATCTGGGTCGACAACGTTATTTCGACCAAAGCTTTGGTCGACACAGTAATTTTTGGTCGACAGTTTTTTTCGCGGTATATAAGGAGCGGGACTTTTTTTGAACGCTCAGTCTGCGTTCTGCGTTCAGTCTCAGTCTCAGTTTTTCAACAGCTACAGTATTATACTGATTTGTGGCTCTGTTGTCAATTGTAACAATTCATAGATCTTTGTTTACAGTGCATGTTGTTGTTGTTGAAAGTTGCAGTGTAAATAAAAGTGAAAATTGAGACAAGTCAATCTTTATTGAAATAATAAAGCGTAAAACTCAAGTCAAACAAACAGCTCGGTGTACGCAACAATATAAAAAGAAAATATTTTGAATCTTAAAAATGCCTATGGTTAATTATCTCATTTGCATAAAATGTAAAAGTTCTTTTAATACTGAGAAGAAAAAATATCATTATAATGTTATCATAAACAGAACATTATTTTATGTGGTATGCTAATTATTTCATATAAAAATGTTGTTATTTTTATCCTTTTTTTGTAAAACATTCTTCGTTGTTACTAGATATAGGTAAAATGTAGGAACTCACTATAATTGGGAAAGCCCCAGAAGCAAAGTCTTCTGAGTATTTAATTTGCAGTGATTTAGATCTTTCTATTGATGGTTTCGTCACATGTTAAACCCCAGCATGAAACATACCAATTTTCTTCTAGATCTAGTAATTAATAATTTTGTTATTGTAATAATCTTAAAATAACCATTAACATGCGAAAATGTTAGCATAAAAATCAGATATCACCTGCAGCAGGTTGTTTTTAATCCCACATTTCCTTGTTTTACCAAAGCTCAACTTAGATTTCTAAATCCCATTTAATGTAAGACCAATATTTTGTATGATTTTTGCAGGAAGAAAATATTAATTGTCCAAGTGGCGACACACCAGGGGCATATGAAGTTCAAAGGCAGTGGGCTGCAGTGTGTGGAAAATACATTGGCTGCAATCGTTCAGAATACCTTTACATGGATTCCAAAGAAAGAAGTACAGTTCTTAACTGTTGAAGACCTACCACCCACCATTGAAAACTATGCAATATCATATGGAAATGCTTTCTTTGGAACGGTTAAAGATATGCCAACATCAACTGCAGAAGATTCCATCATCAGCCTTAAACAGGCTGTCAAAAATCTTGACCAAGCAACAGGGGCCAATCTGATGATGGGAAATTCTCCACTAACTTATGCCACAACAATTTTTAAAGAAAAAGATAATACCATTTGATTGATCCACATTCAAGGAATGATTCTGGAATGGCCTTTATTGGTGGAGCAGCAACCCTGTCTGGCCACAAGTCCAGCAAAAATCTGTGCATGTTTATAAGGCATTTATGTTCGTCTATATTTAAAACTCTTGACGTTCAATATCAAATCAATGCATTATGGGTAAACGATACCTCCGGTATTGAAGATTCAGACTTTGAGAGTAGTTTTTCATGCAATTTGTCAGGACTTGATGTAGTGCCTAAAGGGGAAAAAGGAGGGCCTGAAACAAATTTTCGCACTTATTGGATGGACGGGGCATTGATATAGATACATGGATGATGATAGATATTAACATTAAATAATTGAACGACTCATCTCTTTACCTTAATGAAATAGAAATTGACTAATTTCCAATGATATTGGTGATGATGACTTTATTTGGCACAATGATGATGAGGGTGACTTTATAAGGCATGATGATGACGATGATGACGATGATGATGATAATGATTAAGATAATAATGATAAAGATAATGGTGATAAGGATTTTTGGGAGAATTGTAATAAGGCTTGTTATGATAACTTTGTAGAAAATAAACGTGATCAGAAACAAAACCTCAGTGCTAAAAACTATGAACAAAACATAAATCATAACTGTGTTATAAATAATGGTTCTACACGAACAGAAGATGGAAAGGAATCAGGACGAAAATAAAATGAAAATGAATTAACAAAGAACACTGAAGCAAAGAGAAAGTCAAGAAAAAGGAAACGTGATGAATCCAACTGGTAGAAAAATCTAAATCGTAGAAGTTAAAGCTTTGGAGAATCCTATGTAATCTCATCAGGAAACATTCAAAATGCTAAAATGGTAAACAAAGGTTGTGGAACAAAATGTAAAAGGCCTTGTCATCAATAAATATCACAACATGCCAGAGAAAAGATTTTTCATGCATATTGGAATGGCCACAATTATAATAAAATGAAGCAGTTGATGTCACAATGCATCATAATAACAAATCAAACAGAAAACAGACAAAACCTTGCTGAAGAATTAAAACAAATCATTACATATTTAGGATTGACAACAATCAAATTGAAGTATTAAACATTTTTATGGACACTCTTAATGTTTCATGTTTTCAAATACAGTTTGCAATTGAAACAAGAACGACGATTATGGGAATCACGGAAAAAAGTTAGAAGGGGCCACACAACGACAAACGTGGCAATAAAATTCCTGTTCAAATAAAGTTAGACATTCAGAACCATAATAACAGTTTTCCTCGAGTGAAGTCTCATTATTGCAGAGCATCAACCAATAGAAAATATTTAAATAAAACTTTAACACTTGAAAAATGTACTATAAAGTGAGCAGTGCAATAACAATATTAAATGTAGTTCCTGCAAAATTATCAACTTACATAAATAGTTTAATATGCCTTTTAACAAACCCAAAAAGGACAGTTGTGACCTACGTGCTCAATTTGTTTATGCAAATGAAACTGAAAAGGAGCTTCTGGTAACAGAATATGAAAGACATTTAATAAATAAAAATAAGGCAAGGGAAAAAAAGTTAATAGATAAAACATTGTCTCAAACTTTAGACTGCCATGTTACAGTTGCTTTTGATCTTCAACACGTTTTGCTACTGCCAAGAACAACTGAATCATCATTATATTATTCAAGGAAACTAAATAACTGCAATCTTACAATTTATTTGTCAGGAAATGGAAATGGATATTCATACCAGTGGAATGAACCCATTGCAAAAAGAGGATCAAATGAAGTTGCATCATGTCTACTGAAATTCTTTGAGTTACTTAATATCAACAATGTGTCATCTGTTACATTGTATTCTGATAACTGTGCTGGACAGAATCAAAACATATATATTGTTACATTATATTGGTATTGTATAAGAAAGTTTGGGTTTAAAAGCATACATGTAGTTCATAAATATCTTGAGAAATATGCCACATTGATTCAGACTGCAAGGAGAAAAAACCCCATACCAAGTTCATGAGATTTCAAAGAGTTTTCCAAAACTGTTGTTCATTTGGATGTTGACAGTACAGGACGAAGGATTAAATAAAGAGACATATGAGTTAGGCCAGACTTAAAATAGTGTTTGTTGCCCCTCCAGCGACCCATCATGGCCACGCCAAAAATGGTTGGGTTGGTAGGTAGGAATTTATGTTTGTACAAACATTTTTTTTTTATTTAAGATCAATGGCTTTTATTTGATTACATAAAACATCTCATGCATTGATATTTATTCATGTTGTTTGGGGCACTTGATGTTTTCTAATAAGGTTTTAAATAAATGATTTTTGTCAACACCAAATAATCACATAAATGAAGATTACCCTGGTAATTGAACTATACAATTACTACTTTCGTGTTTAATTTGTTAGTTTCCACAAAAACGCGTTATGGTGTTTTCCTTCATTTTTTCGTATGTGAAAACGATGCATCAATGCTCATTGATTTCAGATTTTATTGAATAGTAGTGCAGTGCATAAGAAACAGAACTCTTAATATTCATACTTGTTTTTTGTCCACGGTGTTACTCCAGCAATATGAAACTACTGACTTAGAACTTTAAATAATTTCTTTGTGCCGAATTTGGTATACACGTGTGGACAAACTATGACTCTGTGTTCAAATCCTTTTCAGGGAGCATCAGCGGGTTCGACCGGCTTTTCGTTTATATTGCATTACAATTAAAGGGGCTAGAACACATATTTTTTGGTTTGGAAAGTACTTATCTAAAACTATAATTTAGACATGAGTCTCAGTCAAGCAATGTCATGTTGAATCTCTGACTCTTTGAAATATTAGGACAAATACTTAAAAAGATGTAAAAGGCATGAAAACTGAGGTAAACCCTTTTTCTTTCCCATGGACAAGACCATGATTTTCCCTTTTATTAAATGGTGCATTGGAAAATGTCCTGGTTTGAGTACAATTTTCTTCAAAACTAGCAAATGGTACCTAAAGTTTTTTTTGCATTATCATGCAGTTATTTTCATCTTTGGGACACTTAAAATTCTTTCAAATTGTTATGCCCAAACTGAGCTCTGGGTGCTGTAAATTATTGTATTGAATTGGTAATTCGGATTGTGTAAATATTAGTTTGTTCATTTGTTCATTGCACTTTTTAAAAATTAAATAAGAAAATATCACATACAATAAGTCATGGAATATTATCATTCATTTTTAATGAAAGTATCAGACATAATCATATAACATAAAATAAATGAAATATTGGACCTGTTTAATGGTTTCATGGTTGAATTTCATATTTATTTATTATGCATGGTTCATCTTTCCCTACAGTTAGGCTTTTAAATAAATAATCCGATACCCATTAAAAGTCTGAAGAAGACCAGGGTCTTCGTCTTATAAAAGTACATGACTTTCAAGTATATCTGGCTAATTTGGCTCGAGAAGTCAAATTCTAAAGGTCTTCAAAACATTTTTAAAGTAGATCTATTTTACTACTTAAATTATATATAGACGAATATCTTTAAGTTTTAAGGTTATTGCACACAAAATTATAAGTTGATATCATTGGCAGACAGTCTGTCACTATATATTTCAAATGCCAATAAAATGACAAGTATATTGAGTAAGATTGTAGACTGTAGAATTTTAATGTGACTGGCTTTATTGATAGAAAAGTTTATATAAAGACCATGGTCTCTCGTAAAAGGTTGCCGACTAAGGTCGGTATTCCACAGCGTCCGTGTTACACTATTTATACTTATTTCATAGCTCCGCGATACGGGTCGGTGTCCGTGTTACACTACTTATACTTATTCCATAGCTCCGCGATCCGGGTCGGTGTCCGTGTTACACTACTTATACTTATTCCATAGCTCCGAGATCCGGGTCGGTGTCCGTGTTACACTACTTATACTTATTCCACAGCTCATGGGGCCTTATTCATAAAGCAACTAAGGGAAACACCGAAGAAAAGTGGAATTTCCTTAAGTTGCCCTAGTGTTCGTTTTTTTCATTATTTGAAAACAAATTACATACATTTATACAGAATTGGATATGCAGCCTACCATAACAACTAAACTTTGTAATGTTCTCTGGTTTTGTTGTAATTCAGTGCCAAAGTTTTCCCTTCCCTTCAATTTTCCCCCTAAGTGCTTAATTTTTCTGATCCTCAGGGATCATGAAGTGTACATGTATGTTGTTAACATTTGAAAATGGAGTTCCGCTCATGCGCTAGGGGGCGTCAGTTGTGTGGCATCATTCATTACTACTGATGAACAGCTTCAATAAAACCGAGGCTGCCGTTTTCTTGTGCAGGCCATGCTTCCTGGGGGCTTTCCCTTTCATCAGTTTAATATTACTTACTACAGCTGGCGTTTAGTGCCAGTGTGGCGGCTGTAAAAAGTCGCCCCGTACTACATCATTGTGTAGTCATATTTTTCTGGTCCTCAGGGATCATGGAGTCTACATGTATGTTGTTAACATTTGAAAATGGAGACCCGCTCATGCGCTAGGGGGCGTCAGTGGTGTGGCATCATTCATAACTACTGATGAACAGCTTAAATAAAACCGAGGCTGCCGTTTTCTCGTGCAGGCTATGCTTCCTGGGGGCTTTCCCTTTCATCAGTTTATTATGAATATGGCCCCAGGACAACATCCGTGGTTTGTCATAGATTACCATGTAATTCGAATGAAACTTGATCGAAAACATCTGTTAATCATGTGTACTCTCATTTTTTGTTGGTAAAGATGTTGGACTGTTTGCTTCCGTAAACCCCTTTTCTAGCTGGGACTATTTATATCGCGGTTTATCTTTGTTCAATTCGTTTTTTACTTAAAGCCTCGTTCACACTGTCCCGGATTTCAGTCCCGGCGTCGCTACGGTGTGGACACCGGGGCCCACCGGCACCCACCGGGACCACGCCGTAGCGACGCCGGCAAGCACCGCATTGAATCGGGATA